>JACKQG010002343.1_pt1 | contig 24893 bp, 21 predicted proteins | sample 8237621 | NCBI WGS metagenome assembly JACKQG01 (sample SAMN15677084, study PRJNA649215) | marine metagenome | biome: marine; feature: Black Sea; material: saline water; isolation source: suspended particulate matter (SPM) from the Black Sea western gyre | collected 2013-06-09/2013-06-10 | depth... | reverse complement strand
TTCGCCCCGGGTTGCGGCAGGCGTCGGAGCGCACCACCCCTGCGGCTAACGGGATGGGGGTTGTCGGAGGGCGGTCATTGCCAAGTGCCAAGCGATACCGACCATCGCAGCAAAGCCTACCCAAGGTCCCCAAGCACCCAATTCAAGTGTGGGTAGATTCCAATTCCACACGATCGCCCCTGCGAGAAGAATACCCATCAGGGCCTCACCAGTAATGAGTCCACTCGCCACCAAGATACCCCTCTTGCTATCACCCCTCTCTTCATCACCCGCCACCTTAGGAGCGTGAAGGGCATGGCGCAACATCCCACCAGCAAATATGGGGACTGCCAACTCAATAGGTAGGTAGATTCCCACCGCAACGGCTAATACCGGTGCCCGAAAAGTGGAACCACTCTTTTCTAGCCACCTGTCCCACAGAATAATCCCCACTGCCAACAGCGCCCCGATTCCCACCAAATCCCACGGCAAACTACCCGCATCACCCAATATCCCCTCTGCCACAGACGCCATCAACCCCGCTTGGGGTGCCGGCAAGGCATTCCCCTGAAGATCAGACGAAAGATGGGCATCCGTCCCAATCCCATATCCGGCATGGAGGAGGTTGAGAACGGGAGCAATCACAAACGCTGCCACCGCCACACCCAAAATCTCCATCACTTCTTGTTTCCAAGGAGTCGCGTTGACGAGGTTGCCACACTTGAGGTCCTGTAAGACATCCGAGCCAATACTCGCTGCACAAGCAACGACTGCTCCCACCAAGATGGCAGCCGCGGGGGCCAACCCTCCCTTCCCCATCATCGCCAAGAGGACAAACGAAGTGAAAAGAAGGGTCGCAATCGTGATACCACTAATGGGGTTGTTGCTGGAACCGACCAGCCCACCCATATATCCCGCCACCGAAGAAAACAAGAACCCCGCGAGAACCATCACTACGGACATAGCAATTGCGACCGTCATGTTCTCTAGGACGCCGTTGTAATAGAAGAAAATAGGGACGACCAACGCCGCAATACCCCACAAGACCCAAGGCATCGGGATATTCCTCTCTTCTCGGGGCAAGTCCTTCTGTCCTGCACCCATCTTCTTATAAACTTCCATCCCACTCCTAATTCCATCCACCACAGGACCAAATACCTTGAATAGGGCATAGAGTCCACCCACAGCCATCGCTCCCACGCCGAGATACCGAATCTTCTTGCTCCAAATAGCATAAGAGCCGCCCACAGGATCTTTAGCGAGCAAATCTTGAATGGTCTCATCCCCTATGATCTCGCCTAGGTGTAGGGATGCATACATGGGCAAAGCGACAAACCAACTTATCGCTCCGCCCAAGAAGACAAGAATCCCGATATTCCTGCCCACAATATACCCCACGCCTAAAATCGCTGCAGAGAGATTCGTCCCCAAATAAGCAACCCATTTCCCTCCCAACAACTTCGCACCCTCTAACGCCTCGCCCCACGCCCCCAACCCACTCTGTAAAAACTTGAAGAGACCACCCAACCCTGCCCCCACCGCAATCACCTTGGCACCCTTACCTCCTTTCTCTCCTTCCTTCAAGACCTCTGCAGTGGCAACACCCTCGGGAAAAGTCAACTCTTTGCTGTCCACAATGAACGCTCTGCGTAAAGGAATACAGAACAGAATACCTAGAGTTCCTCCCAACCCCGCAATCAATGCAACTTCCCAATAACTAAAGGTCTCCCAATGCCCCATCAAGATGAGGGCTGGAACGGTAAAGATGACGCCTGCAGCAAGAGATTCTCCAGCACTTGCCGCGGTTTGAACCATGTTGTTCTCAAAGATATTCGTCCCCTTGCCCCTTCCCAGCGCCGCCAAGATCCCCATAGAGATTACAGCCGCGGGAATAGAAGCACTGACCGTCATTCCTGCCTTTAGACCTAGATAGGCGTTCGCTGCAGCAAGTGCCGCAGTGACGAGTATGCCCAATACGATGGAACGAATGGTAATCTCACGCATAGTAAATAATCCTCCCTAAACCTGAATCTCTAGAACGGGGCCGTCACAACAGACCATCATTTTATGCCGAGGGTCCCAACACCCTCTGCACCCCCCTACCCCACACGCCATACGGGCTTCTAACGCTACTTGGCAAGACACACCATACTTAAGTGCCAACGATTCAACCGCTTTTAGCATGGGGTCTGGCCCACAAGCAAAAACGGCATCACATTGGCCAACCTCTAGGAGCGCCTCCAAAGGAACAGTTACAAGCCCCTTCATTCCTTTAGACCCATCTTCGGTGGTGGAGAGATAACGATCAGCTTCATCCACATCCAACCACGCCTCCAAGAAAGGTCCCCCACGATCCTTATTCCCTTCAATCAGCGTGACACCCTTCCCCCTATAGTGCTCTTGGTAGAGGAAGTGGAGAGGTGCCATTCCCACACCACCACCTACCAATACGGGATGGGTGCACCCAAGTTGAAAACTATTGCCCAAAGGACCCCACCCATGGAGTTCTGTCCCCAAGTCTAGATCTAGCAATGTCCTTGTCCCCTTACCAACGCCCCTAACCTGCCACGCCACATTTCCTTCGGGACGAAGTTCCATAATCGACATCGGTCGAGCCAATAAGACACCCGGTATTCCACCCAGCATCCCAAACTGGCCGGGTTTTGCACCACCAAGCCAAGGGGCATGAGTTTGGAGAATGATGGCATCTCTGGACAGTGGCTCTACCCCCGTGACCACCAAATTTCCCATCTCCATTACGACGCCAGAATATCCTGCAATGCTCGCACCGGGCCTGCCCCTTCTCCTTTTTCCCACCTTTCCATCGTCTCTACAAAAGCCTCTGCTGCCTCCACATTCGTAAATAGCCCTACCCCAATCTCCACACAAGCCTGACGAATACGCCTACCATCTGTTTGGGTTGCCCCTGACCCAGAAACAGAGTTGACTACGAGTGCAATGCTCCCCTCTTGGATATCGTTCAGTAGGTTGCGTTGGGCACCAATCTTGGCTACTTCTTCAACGACTACCCCCTCTGCTTGAATCGCCTTAGCTGTTCCACTCGTTGCACACAAAGCATACCCCAAGGCATAAAAACGCTTTGCCAAGTCGACGGTATACGCTTTATCGTCATCATTCACAGTCAGTAGAACAGCACCCTTTTCGGGTTTGATATCGTCCATGCCCAACGAAACCCATGTCTTTGAGAAAACCTCTGCTAGACCCTCCCCAAAGCTCATTATCTCCCCTGTTGATTTCATCTCGGGACCCAAATCCACTCTGACCCCCGCCAACTTGGCAAAGGAGAAGACAGGTGCCTTGAGGGCAATCATGGGTGGCGCGGGAGCCAACCCCAAAGGAATCCCCTCCTCTATCAAACTACCTCCCGTCATAACTCGGGTTGCTACCTTCGCCATTGAGATACCTGTTGCTTTGGCGAGGAAAGGGACCGTTCGGCTTGCCCGAGGATTTACCTCCAATACATAGAGTTTCCCCTCGGACAAGATAAACTGAATATTCAACATTCCCAAAGTATCTAAAGCAAACGCAATCCGTGTAGCGACATCAACAACAGATTCAATCTCCTTATCTGACAGGGAGTAGGAAGGGAAGACAGCCATTGAGTCTCCCGAATGAACACCCGCACGCTCGATATGCTCCATCACCCCCGGAATATGGACCGATTCTCCATCACAAACCAAATCAACCTCAATCTCCTTCCCACGGACATACTCATCCACCAAAATAGGGTGTTCCCCATCCACCTGCTCATAAGCCAACTGGACAAATGCCCTCAAGTCCTCCTTTGAATGGGCAATCCGCATCGCCCTTCCTCCCAATACAAAGGAGGGTCTAACCAAGACAGGAAGCCTCAACGCACCCAAGAGTTCATCCAGCTCATCAGGATGAGTCAGTGCGTGCCCTCTAGGTCGTGCGATGCCCAATCGCCCCAAAATCGCATCTATCTTTCCTCGGTCCTCTGCCGCCTCAATCCCCTCCAAAGGCGTCCCCAAAATCTCAACTCCTACCCGTGTAAGGTCATTCGCCAAATTGAGTGATGTCTGTCCCCCAAACTGGAGAATCACACCCCTTGCCTTAGTTCGCCTCACGACACGGAGGACATCCTCTGATGTGAGGGGCTCAAAGAAGAGCTGGTCGGACATATCAAAGTCGGTACTGACCGTTTCAGGATTGTTGTTCACCATCACTGCAGGGATGCCCTTCTCGCGCAGTGCTGTCAATGCGTGAACACAACAACAATCAAACTCAATTCCTTGCCCGATGCGAATCGGTCCCCCCCCCACCACCACCACAGGCGCCTGTCCAGAGAGTTCACTTTCATCCTCCTCGGTTTCCTCGGTCCCATAAAGATACGCTGTCCTGCTCTCAAACTCGCTCGCACATGTATCAACCATCCTAAAGACACCTCTGTTCTCAATCTTCTTGGGAAGAGAGAGTCCCCTTCGGGTAGATACTTCTTTCTGTTGGTCTTTTGAACCCAATCTCCCTGCCCCCATCTCATCAACCATCCCCAACCACTCGCCCACAAAGAAAGGATCCCAACCTGACAGGGTTGAAACTCTCTCTACCCCCCACCCTCTTTCTAGCCCCTCCAACACCCCAAACAACCGCTGGTCGGTTGCCTTTTCCATCAAGACTTCTAACTCCTCATCTCTCTTTTCTGCTAAGGGGAATAATGAGTTTCCTGGCAACTCCAACGAGCGCAACGCCTTTGCCAATGATTCCTTTAGGGTCCGTCCAATCGCCATCACTTCTCCCGTCGCCTTCATCTGGACGCCCAATCGTCTGTCTGCTGTGGGGAACTTATCAAAAGGCCACCTAGGGATCTTCGTTACGATGTAATCCAGTGTCGGTTCAAAACAAGCACTGGTAGTACCTGTAACCCTGTTCTCAATCTCAGGTAGGGTCTTGCCCAGTGCAATCAATGCCGCCACTCTAGCGATGGGATACCCCGTCGCTTTTGATGCTAAAGCAGAAGAACGACTGACCCGAGGGTTGACCTCAATCACGCGGTAATCCCCGGAGTAATCCAGAGCAAACTGAATATTGCATCCGCCCTCAATACCGAGTGCACCGATAATACGAAGGCTCGCTGTCCGTAATGTCTGGTATTCCCTATCTGTAAGGGTTTGGCTAGGGGCAACGACGACAGAATCACCCGTATGAACCCCCATGGGGTCTAGGTTCTCCATATTACAGATTGTGACCGCATTCCCCGCACGATCGCGCATCACCTCATACTCCAGTTCCCTCCACCCCACGATGCTTTTCTCAAGTAGGACCTCTGTCACGGGGCTTCGCTCTAGCCCTAAAGCGACCCTCTCTTCCAACTGGGAGGCGTTCTCTGCAAAACCCCCTCCCGACCCGCCTAAAGTGTAAGCGGGGCGGATGACAAGGGGAAAACCGATCTCTTGAGCACATCTCCTAGCTTCCTCCACCGTGCGCACCAAGTCGCTTTCCAGAACGGGTTCTCCCATCTCCTTCAGGAGGGCTTTGAACGCCCCTCTGTCCTCTGCTTGCCGAATCGACGCAAGAGGTGTTCCAAGGAGTTCTACCTTATATTTTTCGTAAACCCCACGCTCTCCCAATGCCACAGCTATATTCAATCCCGTCTGCCCGCCCAATGTCGCCAACAGCCCATCGGGACGTTCTACCCTGATAATCTCCTCCACCACATCCACAGCCAATGGCTCAAGATAGGTGCGATCGGCAAACCCTAGGTCCGTCATGATAGTGGCAGGATTGTTGTTGACGAGAACGACCTCATGCCCCTCTTCTTTTAGAGCGACAAGCGCTTGCGAACCTGAATAATCAAATTCTGCAGCTTGCCCAATCACAATCGGTCCCGAACCTATAATCAGAATCTTCATTAGGGGCTAGGTGGTCGTATGCTCTCTAACACCGCTCTCTCCTCCACCCGTCCCGAAAGGGTCTCTAGGTCCACCCTAAGCCCTTTCCCTGTTAGAAGCATCCTCTGATACTGAAAAGAGAAGCTACCCTCGGTTGAGATATCGCCATCTAGGAGGACATACCAAACTTCTTCGGCTACGAGTTTCCATCCTGATTCCCCTATCATCTCTACACGATCCAATCGGACAATCTGTGTGGAAGGATCCCATCCACCACCCCCCGAAGAGAATGTAACGCTTTCCTCTAAAGAAATCACACCCTGCACACCCACCATCTCAATACCATTCTCTGCATTTCCAGACATCTCATCCACGAAGAGCTCCAAGAGAGGCTCCCCTTGAGCATTCGACAGTACCAACCGGCTCTCCTTAGCAAGAGCGGGCTTGTTCTCATCAGTCGTTTCTCCTCCACCAAGAAGGAGGAGGAGCGATACCCAAAAGAAGTGGGGTGTCATTGAAGCAAAGCGTCTGCCATCTCTCGAAACGCTCCCTTTCCTCCCTCTGCTTCTAGAACCCAATCCGCGGTTTCTTTCGCTAGGGGATGAGCATTTCCTACCGCACAGCCAATTCCCGCCCACGCCATCGCCTCGCAATCGTTCACATCATCACCCAAGTAGAGAACCTCTTCGGCCAAGAGTCCTTTTTCTTGGCAATAAGAAGCAAGTGCCGAAACCTTGTCCTCTTCGCCCACTCCAACGACACCCCAACCCAGCGCCCGCACCCTTGAAAGCGTTGCAGGGTCATCCCTCCCAGTCAAGATAGCGATAGAAATCCCTTGGGCGATGAGGAGTGCACCCCCATACCCGTCTCGGGCATGGAACGATTTAGAGACATTCCCTTTGCTGTCAAACTGTAGCAAACCATCGGTCAAAGTGCCATCCACATCTGTAACGACAGCCTTGATACGATGAAGAGAAGATGATTTGGGAACGGGGGAACCACCAGAGGGCGGAACTCCCTCTCTGCTGTCTTGATGCGCCGAACTGGGCACGGGACTAACGATTCTACCCCTAGACGCCCCTTTCAGCACCTATCGCTTTCAGGGAGTAGGTCTATTCATGCCCGAGGTCGAAGTGGTTTGGGACGAATCCTAAACGCACGCAGACTCAAGAGGAAAAAGAAGACCATTAGGTAAGGAGCAGAAGCACCCCATCCCTCTTTTGGGAATGTCTTGAGAAAGAAATGAATCGATCCAGCCCCTGCGGAGAAATAGACCAACTGATGGAGGGTTCGCCACCTCTTCCCCCCCATCAATTTCACTGCTCTAGATGGCGATGTCCATGCCAAAGGAACCATCCCCAATAGGGCTGCAACCCCCCATCCGATATATCTCCTTTCCAGTATCTCTCTCATGATTTCAGCCCATTCCCAATCGAAATCTAGCGATGCCCAGAGTCCAAAATGGAGAACCCCATACTGAAAAGCACCCAATCCCAAAGTACGACGAGCAGGCATCAGGAATCCCCATCTGGTCCACCTTACCAACGGAGAAACCAAGAGAGTTGCCAAGAGGAAGTAAAGCGTCCATCTGCCTAATCCGTGATGGAGGGCTTCTACTGGATTGGCTCCCAAGCGATCCTTCCACCAAAGGAATCCTAGAACGACTCCAGGGGATTGGACTACGACCCAGCCCCACCTTTGAACCCGTTCCTTCAGACTAGAACCACTTTTTGAGGTCCATCCCCGTGTATAGTGAGGATACTTCTTCTCCATATCCATTGAAGGGGAGGGTTCTGCGCCGTTTGATTTCGCCCAAGCGCCGCTCCATCCTTTGGCTCCACCTAGGATGTGAAACTTCGGGATTTACGTTCGCAAAAAACCCATATTCACTGGGCACATAGTTCGCCCAAGTGGCGGGAGGCATTTTCTCTACAAATCGAATCGCCACAATGCTCTTTATCCCCTTGAACCCATATTTCCAAGGAACGACCAATCTCAAGGGTGCTCCATTCTGATTGGGCAAGTCCTTTCCATACAACCCCGTAGCCAACAATGTCAAGGGATGCATCGCTTCATCCATGCGCAAACCTTCAAGATAGGGCCAAGGTAGATGAGGGTATCGTTGCCCAACCATCATCTCTGGATCAAATAGGGTCTCAAACGCCACAAAAGCAGCTTGAGGAAGGGGCTTGAATCTCTCTAGGACCTTTCCTAGCGAAACTCCCTGCCACGGAATCACCATGCTCCACCCCTCTACACACCTCATCCGATAGATACGCTCCTCAACCGTTTGTGCCTCTAACAACTGGTCCAAGTCCAAAACGCCTGGGTTTTCGCAGTGCCCCTCGACACTCACGGTCCAAGGCTCTGTAACCAGAGAATGGGCAAACGAGGCTGGATCTTCCTTTCCCGTCCCAAACTCGTAGAAGTTATTGTACGCAGTCACTTTCCTAAGAGGTGTAAGCTGGTCGGGACCAGGAAGCCCCGCACTCTGAGCCCGCTCTAAATCAAAATCGATCTCTTCTAACTCTTTCACTTCGGGAAAGCATCCCCCAAGGAGAATCGCCGTTCCGAATAACCCTGCACAGCGAATAAACGATCGTCGATTCATCCAGTCTGACTCGCTCGTGAGTTCGGGTTCACATTGGCGATTCCAGTCTATTAACGACATATGTGGATTCTAGAGAGTCGTTGCCCTTCTATGAGTGTCCTCTTCGTAGAATGACAAACTGTCCATGGATCTCCCCAAACGCCTACCCATCTCCGGTTCTAACCCTAAGGATCTGTGGTCAATAGAGGATTCTGCCTTCGTAGTTTTCGCTCCCCACCGCCCTCTAGATCTTCTCGCCCAACGATTGGCTCAATCGATTAGACCCCAGCCCTCGGCTCTCGTCTTGGATAGGCTCCCCCACCCTTCTTCGGCTCGGTGGCATACCCTACGAACCGATGTGACGGGCTGGCATCCCCAAGGGAGAGAAGACCCTCCTCCATGGTCTCTACCATCTCCCAAGAAACGCGTTCAATTCCTCAATGCCCAAGAACACCTAGATGTGGGGATCGCTCTCGCTTGGCACATGGGTGCCGAATCCGTCGTCGTTGTCCTACCTCTGGGCGCCGAATCAATCGAAATGGAACGGTGGATCAAAGAGGATTATTGGAAGGGAGGTGTCCTCTTTCTTTCTAGCGAACACCTTCCTCATACCACCCTATCTACTCTCCCACTTTCCCCCGCTGGAGATTGGTGGCCCCTCTCCCCTCCTCGCACCGATCCTCTCCCATCAGATTTAGTCTTGGTCACTCTTCCGGGCCCCCCACAATCTCTTTTGGGTTCTACAAAGGTATGGTCCTCTACCCCCATAGAGGGGGGGTGGGAAGTCGTTACAACGTCCTCCTCTGCCCATGCGATTACGAAGAGCCTAGGACTATCTCCTCCCACCCCCTACAAGGAGGTTCAAGAGTGAGACTCCGACCCATACAAGCAGGAGCACAGTGGCTTTTCTCACTCCAAACCGAAGGGATTCGAATCCCTCTCTGGTGGCTCCTAGCCCTCCTTTTACCGATGATCGTACCCGCTCTTGGTCCCACCCCTGTTCCACACATCCTCTTTGATTTGGGATTGCTCTTTATTTGGTTTGCCTTCGTGGACCATGTTCCCTCCCAGCGCCTCCTCCTCTATCTTCAAGGTAATGGAATGGACGAACGCTCCTCCCTCCTTTCATCTCTCTTGGCAGGAGTCGCCATTCTGGGTGCGACGGGCATCATTGGAGGCGCCCTCATTTTGGCGACAGGTGTTGCCATTCACGGTTGGACTTGGCACTTGGTCTATCGTTCGCTTTGGGGGCTATTGACCCTTACTCTCGTCTTAGGACAGAAGCGTAGGCTAGCCGTGATAGCTGCTCTGTTGCCAGCTGCCCTCTTTCAGGTCGCATTGCTCAATGGTCCCCTGACCCTTTTTCTCCAGAAAGTCATTCCCATTTGGTCCTCCGCAATGACCCCCGTACTTCAACCCAGTTGGGAGGTTCTTGCTCTCCCAATGTTATGTATGATTCTCCTCCTAAAGAAATGAGAGATTTCTTCATCGGTCTTTTTGCGAATAAGGTCCTTATTGCTGCCCTCTTATCAGCGCTGGTAGCGACACTCCTAAAGGTCGTCACGGGGAAGTGGAGTAAGGCCGAAGTTTCCCGTACGCTTGCCTACGGAGGAATGCCCAGTAGCCACTCAGCATTCGCATCCGGGGCGACATGGGCAATAGGGATGATGAACGGGTTTGATAGCCCCCTTTTTGGCCTCTCTGTTGCATGGACTGTCCTGGTCGTATTTGATGCCCTTGGGTTACGCAGGGCAGCTGGAGACCACGCCAAACATATCAATACACTTTGGCAGGATTTATCAGCCCGAAAACCAGGAAAAGATATCATCAAGGATGTCCGTCAACTCCAAGAGGTTCTTGGACATACCCCCTTGGAAGTGACTATGGGCATTTTGGCAGGTATCTTGACAGCCGTTGCGACGGTTAAGTACTGGCCCCTACCCCTTTCCTAGATCTCCTCTATCGCTAAATCAGATCAACCCTTTCAACAGGGAGAGGGTTATTCCTCTTCGTACCCCAACTCCATCAAGGCTCGATGTCCTGTACCTACAGGAATCCGCTCACCCACAATCACATTTTCTTTCAACCCGTTTAGGTGGTCCACACGCCCTTCAATCGCCGCGTGAAGCAACGCCTTTGCAGTCTGTTGGAAACTGGCAGCCGAGAGGAAAGATGGAGCAATACTCGCCCCCTTCTTTAGCCCCACTACCAACTGTTTCCAACGAATAGGTTTTAGACTCTGTTCCGCGAGGACAACATTCTCCTTTTCCACTTCATTGATGGGGATAATCTGTCCCTGCATGAACGTGCTGTCACCCCCTCCAAGAATAGAGACATACCGCAACATCTCCCTAAGAATGACCTCGAAGTGAACATCGAAGATTTCCACTCCTTGACTCCGATAAACATTCTGGATGGTGTCAAGAATATAAGCCTGAACAATATCTGGTCCCTGCGTTGCCATGAGCAAGAGCGGATCTCTAAATCCGTCGGATAAGTTATCCCCTTGTCGGATCGAATCCCCTACTTTGACCAACAATGCCCGTCCCCAAGGAACTCGAATCACTTCTGCCTTTCTCTTCCCTTTGGTCTTGATGGCAATCTCGTAGATCCATTTGGAGCCTTCCTTGTCCAAAGACTTGATTGACTGAATGGAGCCTGAAAAAGGTGAGAGGATCGCTCCTTCTTTATCTGGACCAGTCTTGAAACGGCTGGCATAAACTTCAAAGAAAATCTCAGCCAAAGGCAAACCTTTTGTAATGTCTGAAACATCAGCTCCAGCGACACCACCAGTATGGAAAGTCCGCATCGTCAACTGTGTGCCCGGTTCACCGATGGACTGAGCAGCAATGACCCCCACTGGGTCTCCCATGGTGACACCGCCCCCCGTGGAACGGCTTTCCCCATAACAAGTGGCACAGATGCCCGAAGAAGCACCACAAGTAATCGGGCTACGCAACAGGACACCATCCAACCCCCTTCTCGTCGCCTCTCGAGGATCCAGCCCCCTAGCAACTCCACCCTTCCACGCTCTCTTGACGGTTGCAACAACAAGTTGAGCACGCGCCTTGTCCAAGAGAGTATTGTCCTCTACAACAACCTCATTTCTCTCATTGACGATGGCTCCAGCCAGAACCCGCCCTTCAATACGGCGAGCAAAAGTGTCCCACTCCAGTTCATCTTCCCCAATATGGGGGCGTTTGGTAATGTAACGCAATGTGCCACAATCTTTCTGAGCAATATAGACACCATGCGCCATATCTACCAATCGCCGTGTGAGATACCCCGAACGGCTTGTACGCAACGCTGTATCAGTCTGTCCCTTTCTGGCACCATGGGTTGATGAGAAATACTCATGAGCAGAAAGACCTTCCTTAAAGTTGCTCTTGATGGGAACCAAAATCAATCGTCCTGAAGGGTCTGCCATCAAACCACGCATACCCGCCAATTGGCGAACTTGGTCGATCTTCCCTCTGGCACCAGAGCGAATCATCATCATGAGCGTGTTCCCTTCCGGCGCTTCAGCCATCAACCTCTCGGTAATTCTGTCAGTCGCACGGCTCCAAAGCGCTTCAATCGATTTCTCGTACTCTTCTCTAGAGAATCGCTTTGCCTTAAGTTTCTTGCCCGTAAGAGGACATTTTCCGTCGGACCACTCCTTAGGTAGGTTGTTCTTTGCCTTGTCCTTTGGGCGCCCCAGTTCATTAGGCTTGACTTCCACAAATCCCCTTGTGACAGGGTCGACGGATTCGTACCGAATGTCCGTTCCCAGCCTCTGGTTCAACATCCCAGCCAAACTGGCATTAATCTTGCCCTTCTCAAACGCTTCGTCAATCATGTCTTCAACCTGCTCGGCCAATTCAACGATGCGGTTCTTTCGCTTAGGAATCGTAATATCATCTACTGAAAGTGAGATTCCAGCCAAGGTGCAATGACGGAACCCTAGATCTTTCAATCCATCAATGAGCGCAACAGCCTCCTTCTGCGTTCCTTTCCTTAGGACAGTTTGATAGATCTCTTTGACACCCTTGATATGAATCTTACGATCCACAAAGGGGTACCAATCAGGGAGTTCGCTGTTGAGGAGAATCCTCCCAACTGTGGTGTATCGCATTCTCTTAGATTGACTGGACTGGTCACCCGCACTTTTCATCATCACACCCACCACATCATGAGCACTAAGGGGGCGCTTCTCTCCATCAGCCAAGACCGGCTGTAATGAGGCAAACGCTACGCCCACCTGAGCAGGAGATACGAAGGAAGAACGAATGGGCGCAAGTGCAAAATGACCTCCCTTAGGGAACGCCTTCTTGAGTGCTTTCAATGCTGTCCTATCAACAAACTCCCATTTCTTAACCACCAAGCTGGAAGGATCTTTCTCATCCTTATAGATGTCATCTGCAAAGAGATATCCCGCAAACTTCTTTTCAAGTTTGGCGGGAGACCTAAACTCTTGAACCGTAATCTCTTTCTTCTTGGGCGTTGAAGTGAGATGAGCAATCCCCAAGACGATATCTTGGCTGGGCATATGAGAGGGGTCTCCCGTACCCGGAACGATTAGGTTGTTTGATGAAAGCATCAACAATCTAGCTTCCGCTTGTGCCCCATCAGAGAGAGGGAGATGGACAGCCATTTGGTCTCCATCAAAGTCCGCATTGAATGGACCACAAACCAAAGGGTGCAATCGGATAGAGGATTCATCGGTAAGAATAGGCTGGAACGCCTGGATCCCCAACCTATGTAGCGTAGGAGCCCTATTCAAGAGAATCACCGTTGATGAGACCAACCTTGAAAGCAAATCCCAAACCATTCTCCTTGTGGAGGGGTCTCTTTTCCTTAGATCATCTAACAGATCCCGAGCTTCAAGAGGCCCGTTCTCAACCAATCCCTCACTTTCAAGTAGATGAATCAACTTGGGTTTATACAACTCTAAAGCAATCGTCTTAGGTAGTCCGCATTGCCATAGTTTTAGCCGAGGACCCGCCACAATCACAGCACGAGCCGAATAGTCAACCCGCTTTCCCAATAGGTTCTGACGGAATCTCCCTTTCTTGCCCCGGAGAGTATCGGTTAGGCTTTCGAAAGGGCGCCCGTTGGGGTCCAAATCCGGCTTATCTCTACGAGCGTTGTCAATAAGGGCATCTACAGACTGCTGCAAGAGACGTTTTTCGTTGTTAACAATCACCTCGGGAGCCCGAATCTTCTGCATATTCCTCAACCGCGCATTCCTAGTAACGACCCGGTGATACAACTCGTTGATATCACTTGTCGCTTGACGCCCTCCCTCCAAACTCACAATGGGACGTAAATCTGGTGGGATCACGGGTATCGTCTTTAGAACCATCCACTCAAGGCGATTGGCCTTGGGCCGATACCCTTCAGTCAAACCAAACCCCGGTGGTGGAACGAATCGTTCGCTACGCAGGAACTGCTTCAGGATCGTCAAACGCTTCACGACCTTTTTCGCTCGGGTTTTTGGCATTCCCTTCAAAGACTCATCCAACACCTTGACCACTTCTTGAATCTGATACCTGGAGAGAACCTCTGTCAATCCAGAACCACCAGAACCGATTTGGAATACTTCGTCACAAGGAATGTTCCCTCGGTGCGTAATGATCTTACTAATCTTCTCAAGGTTCCGCCTCTTAGGTCCTGTGAGCATAAAGAGGGACTTTGTATCTCCACCCTCAGCAGGCCTATACTCTTCCATTAGATAAAAGACATCTAGACCATTCACAATCTGCTCCATTTCCCGGAGCTTCCTGTTTCGATGCTCTTCAAAGATGTCCCTCTGTTTCTTTGATGCCACCACAATCGTCGGGTTGATAAGGAGAACATCCCAGAAGATCTCATCAAGAATCGTTCCCTTGGTCGCCATGACATGACCATCACCAGCAACCACGTCTTCTGCAATCTCTTCTTGTTTTAGCCTCTGAGAAAAAGCTTTGACCAAAGTGCGAGGAGACTTGCCCACCCGAATCTTCTCCATCTTCAAATCAGCACCGGTCATAGTAGCCCACTCAAGTCGGCGCCTACTGATCGGTTCCCCTGCCCTCAACAAAACCTCACCCGTTTCGCTGTCTATGACATCATCAATAAAGGTGGTCTTTTGGAGGTAGGAATGGAAAAGATCAATCGGTGTAATACTTTTCAGATAGTCAGGTCTCTTGAACCTAGATCTCTCGAGTAAGATTTCCGACTCTGCCCACTCTTTCAACTGCCCTTCGTAGGCCTCTAGACGCTCTGTTACTTGCTCGAATCGCTCATCGGGTGTTTTCTCTTCCCCAACGACAGGATCTGTTTGAGTCAAATCCCAAATGGGCTCTTCAGAGCCCTCCTTCCGTGTCAACAACCGCTCCTTTTTCGTGCGATCCATTGAAACGACCATATAACGCATGTAGTAGACAATCTGCTTCGTTGCCCTCTTAGTCAAACCAAGAATCGTTTGGAGCAAGTATGGCTGTAGATGGAGGAACCACGGATGAATCACAGGGGCAGACAACTTGATGATGCCCATTTCTCGGCGTCGAATGCGGGAATGGGTTACCTTGACGCCACAAACTTCACAAACCAATCCCTCTCGACGCACATTCTTGTACCGCCCACAATAACACTCAAAGTTCTTCGTGGGACCAAAGATCTTCTCGCAGAACAACCCATCAGGTTCTGGCAATCCTGTCCTGTAGTTGATCGTCTCTGGGCGAGTGACTTCCTGCCCCCACGACGACACTTTCTTGGGATCGGCTATGCCGATTCGTACCGCATTGATAGCCCGATTACGCATCGTTATTCTCCTTTTTTCCTTCTGTCATCTTCCCCTTGCTTGGGGGTTCTTTCGTAGGGGGATCACTGGGAGCATCTTCCCCTTCCACCTTCTCCATTTCGGCTATCGCATCCGCACTTGGAGCTACCTTCACAGGCACCTCAGTAGGAGGGCTCTCCCCCACTTTTTCCTTTTCCGTCATGGCACCCTCACTGGGAAAACCTTCGGGTGTGGGTATATTGTTCTCTTCTTTCTCATCGCCTTCCGCCCCCTCACCCTCCGGATTCTCCTCATCAATGATATCTACATCCCTCAGTGTCAGGAACTCCAAATCAAATCCCAAACCTCTAATCTCCTTGTCAAGGTTGTTGATGCTTTCAGGTTTTAGGCTCAAGGGAATCGGTTCACCATTGATCATTCGTTTGTAGGCGTTGTTCCTGCCCTCAATGTCATCACTCTTAATCGTAAGCATTTCTTGGAGTGTCCGGCTTGCACCATACGCTTCTAGCGCCCAAACTTCCATTTCTCCAAAGCGCTGTCCTCCACTACGCGCCTTTCCGCCTAATGGTTGCTGGGTTATCAACGAGTAAGGTCCAATATTCCTTGCATGAATCTTCCCTTCTGCTAAGTGGTTTAGTTTCATGATATTCATGACACCCACCACAACCCGGCTGTCCAACTTTCTACCCGTCTTTCCATCAAAAAGGACGCTCTTACCATCGGGATTCTCTCCAGAATCCACTAGGAGTCCCTGGATCGTATCTATCGTGGGTCCATTGAATACAGGCACCTTTGCACGCCACCCCCCCTTCTTTGCCTTCTTGCCTGCCCATCCCAAATGGAGCTCTAACAACTGACCGATATTCATACGAGAAGGCACACCCAAGGGATTCAAGATGATATCTACTGGTGTTCCATCCTCCAAAAAGGGCATATCCTCTTCGGGAAGGATAATACTAACCACACCCTTGTTGCCATGGCGCCCTGCCAACTTATCTCCTACCGTTAAACGCCGTTTGATAGCCACGTAAACTTCTACCTTCTTCAACACTCCGGGGCGCAATTCGGCACCGCCATCTTCCTTGGAGAGTTCCACCACTCGAATCACTGTCCCCCCTTCGCCATGAGGCATTCGAAGGGAAGTATTTCGCATGTCAGAACCCTTCTGATTGATGATTTTCCACACCAATCTCTCCTCTGGGGACCGTTCTTTCTCGGGCTTAGGGGTCAACTTCCCTACAAGGATATCTCGGGATTTAACCTCTGTTCCCACCCGAATGACTCCTTCTTCGGTCAGATTCCCCAACAAGAGTCCATCTTCGTTAGGAATATCCGGCGTAATGATCTCCTCTCCCAAACGGGTTCTTCGAGCAACGGCTTCAAACTTCTCTATGTGGACGCTATCCAATAAGCTCGCTTTCCGCACCCTTTCGCTAACCACAATCGAGTCCTCATAGTTATACCCGTCTAGGCTCATCATCGCCACAGTAAAGTTCTGCCCCAATGCCAACTCACCATCTCTAATACCCGGCCCATCCGTCAAAACCTGCCCTTTCTTGATTCTGTCCCCAGCAAAAACCCTTGGGGCTTGGTCAATCAAGGTGCTTTGATTGCTTCGGTGATATCTGTACAAGGGGTAGGAATGAATCTTGACCTTAATCCCTTTAGCCTCACCAATAGGTCGCCTAGGGGTGTCGTACCGAACGACCACTGCAGGCACTCCATCCACTTGCGTGGCACCCACACTCATGACCACCCCCGGCCCCAGAGCTTTAGCAACATAACCACTCTCTTCAGCAGCATATCTCTCCATGCCTGTAGCTACTTGAGGAGGTTCAGGCGAGAGAATAGGTGCGGCTTGTCGCAACATGTTCGCTCCCATCAATGCACGGGTTGCATCATTATGCTCCAAGAAGGGAATCAAGGACGCCGAAATCCCGACCATCTGCCCCGCAGAATAATCAACCAAGTCCACTTCATCAAGGGGGACCCATCTAGGTTCCCTGCGGTGTCGAGCACTCACCCTAATATCCTCAGCAGAGGCTTCTACCTTAGACGATGCACCAATAATTCTCCCATTCTCCCTGTGCACAGAAGCGTGAGCTACGAAATGGTCCTCTTCATCTAGGGCACTGAAATAATGGGGATTCTTACCAAAAACCTTTCCATTCTTGACCTTGAGGTAAGGCGTCTTCACAAAACCCATCTCGTCGATGATCGCCCAAACAGCTAGGCTCGTAATCAACCCCACATTCGCTCCTTCTGGCGTCTCAATGGGGCAGATTCGTCCATAGTGTGTCTTATGCACATCGCGCACCTCAAAACCAGAGCGACGACGGGACAATCCTCCAGGCCCCATCGCCGAGAGTTTCCTCTTGTGCACGAGTTCGGCAAAGGGGTTCGTCTGATCCAAGAACTGAACGAGTTCTCCGGTGCGGAAAAACCTGTCCACAGGGCGAAGAACGAGTTTGGGGACGATCAGGCTTTGGGGCGTTTGGGCATCCCTGTCTTGAGTCCGAGATTTCTCCCTCGCCATCTTGAGCATTCCCTTCATCCCCTTCTTCAACTCCTCCACCAACATCTCACCTGCACCACGAACGCGGCGAATACCCAAGTGGTCAATGTCGTCTTCTTCTAGGTCTTGCTCCATTGAATCAAAGAGTAATCCCAACGCACAGAATAGGTCAAGGACCGTCAGGGATCGCTGAGAGGAAGGAATGGGGTGGTTGGGTCCAAACTTCTTATTGATTTGGAACCGTCCTACCTCGGTAAGATCATAGTAGTCCCCCTCAAAGAACCGTCTCCAGATAAAATCAAGAGCTGTTTCTGGGGTCGGCAATTGGTCGTTGGGTCGAAAGTTCAGGTAAATCTCCAACACACATTGCTCTCTGGACCGCAGAGAGGGTGGGATATCCTCTCCAAAGACTTTCGCAAAGACGGGGTCTAATCTCTTCCCTTGACGCACCAAATATCTGTCCTTGAGGTCAGGAACAGGAATGACACAGAAAGCGTTCCCTTCCCGATCCATGGATTCAAGAATCTTCAAGACTTGCTCACTTATTACCTTTCGCTTTTTGAGGACGATAAATCCATCATCATTGACCGAAGTGCCCTCGCAATCATCGATCACTTTCTTGCCTGGTTCGGGCAATCTCTCATATAAGACCTCAGATACCAAGTCCATCTTAGGTGCCCAATTCGCTTGGACGAGAATGCGCTGGTGCTTGTCCATAGGGTTGCCAAGTTGTGGAGAAAATGTTAGCCTACCCAAATCCTTTTTCTTTCGTGCCGAAATGAAATCTACACCAATCGCTCGAAGAAAAACACCCAATGGGAACTTGCGTGTGCGACCCAAACGGACAAAGACCTTATCCTTTGCATCTATGCTAAACTCCAACCAGTTCCCTTTTCCTGGAGATAACCGAACCGTAGGCAACTTATTGGGCTTGGGCTTTGCAAAGAAAACACCGGGGCTACGAATCAACTGAAACACACAGACCTTTTCAACCCCATTGACCACAAATGTCCCATTCCTTGTCATACGAGGAATATTCCCAATCCGCAAGACTTGACTCTTGAATTCACCCGTCTCTTCACGGAAAAGCTCCACAGGAATAGATAACGATTCAGACCAAGTCTTTCCCATCATCCGACACTCTTCAACTGTATCTGGGGAAGGCTCTAGGAAGAACTTGGGTCCAAAACTGGGCAAGGAAAGACGGATTCCAGAATCCTCAAAATCTGCAGGAAAGACCTCCTCAAGAACACTCTGGATTCCTTCGGACCTAAATCTACTGAAACTCTCCTTCTGGTGGCGGATCAAAGCCAACTCCAATGCATCAGATGCATCTTGTTGAACAGCAAAGTTTTTTAGTTCAGTCATCTTTATAAAAGAAATCCCCTAAGAGTTTGATTCCACACCTATTCAACGAACCCAAGCAGAAGCCTCGAAAAGTGGATTGGGGAGAGGGAACTCCTCTCCCAAGGATGTCAGGCAACACCCCGTCTGCTTCCAGAAACCAAGTTATTCGATTCCGATATCTGCGCCCGCTTCAACCAACACAGATTTCAACTCTTCTGCTTCTTTTTCAGAAATCCCTTCCTTTACGGCAACAGGTGCCTGATCAACCAATGCCTTGGAATCTTTCAAACCCAAACCCAAAGCAGCTTTTACTGCCTTGATGACCTTGATCTTAGAACCTCCGGCGTCCTTCAACACCACAGAAACAGTAGAAGGCGCATCATCATCGCCTCCAGCATCACCACCAGCAGCGGGTGCAGCAGCCATAGCAACAGGTGCGCCTTGGACATTGAATTTTTCTTTCAAAGCCTCTACAAGCTCCACCAACTCGCCGACTTTCATTTTCTCAATCGCCTCAATCATTTTTTCGGTACTCATCATGACTCTCCTTTCGTATCTTGAATCTCCTCTAAGGTCCAAACCAGAGAGGAGAGTGTGCTTTCCAACACCCCCACCAACCCCGATACGGGTGAGCCTATTGCCCACACCACCCGACTGTATAGGTCGGAGATATCTGACAAAGTAGCCAGATCCTTGAACCCCCCCTTTTCAAGAAGGGCTCCGTCAAGCAACCCCCCCAAAAAAGCGAATGCTCCTCTCCTTTCTCTTGCCACGGCAACCAAGACCTTTACGGAAGGAAAAGGATTGTCGAAAGCGATTACATAAGCGATAGGACCCTTAAGAATCTCATCCAATTTGGAGCGATCCTCCTCAGATAGGTCCAATCCATCTAAAACACGACGCATCAGAGTATTACGAATGACCCTCATTTCGCTACCCGCAGCTTTCAAATCACGACGGAATACATTCTCGGAGGGAGCATCCAACCCTCCCCCCCGGACGAGTGCTACGAATGTTGCCGACTTGAAATCTTCTGTTCCAGAATGAACTGCAGCTTCCTTTCTCCTGACGATGACAGGATTTACCATGAGCCCGCAATCCTAATCCCAGGTCCCATCGTAGAAGCGATGGTAACACTCTTGATAAAGGCCCCCTTTACAGCTGAAGGGCGCATCCCCATCACTGTACTCAAAGCAGTTTCCACATTTTGAACGAGTTGCTCTTTTGAAAAGGATCGCTTGCCCACACGTAAGTGGATATTGCCACCCGCATCATTCCGGAAAGACTGTTTCCCCTTGCTGAACGCTTCAACAGCTGGCCCCAAATCTGTCGTTACGGTCCCTGCCTTTGGACTGGGCATCAATCCCCTCGGACCCAAAACACGACCCAAAGGAGCCAAAATACGCATCAAAGTAGGCGCAGCAAGGAGCACATCAAAGTCCATCCGTCCACCCTGTATCTCTTTGACTAAGGATTCCGACCCAACCAAGTCTGCACCGGCATTCTCTGCAGCAATTGCATCATCCCCCTCAGCAATCACGGCGATGCGGACCTTTCTACCTGTGCCATGCGGAAGAGAGAGAGTAGCCCTCAATTGCTCTTCAGCTTGACGGGGATCAATGTTCAAGTTGACATGTAGATCCACAGATTCATCAAAGCCTGCGCCCTTCATCCCCTTGAGGGTCTCTACGGCTGTTGAAAGTTCAAGAGGCTCCAACCGTGCAGCTTCTCTGTTAGCGATTGAGCGAGCAGACCTACTCATTCTGACCCCACCTCCCCATCACCCTTTGGGGTTTCCCCCTCAGCGCTCGCTTCACCACTCTCATCCGATTCAGATTCAGAAGCGGCGGATTGGGCTGCAGCAGCGGCTTCCTCGGCTTCTCGCTCCATCTCCAAAGCGACTGCTTGGGCCTCGGCCATAATCGCTTTTTCTTCGGCGCTACCAGCCTCAACGATACGGATACCCATGGAACGCGCCGTACCTGCCACGACCTTCAGTGCGGCGTCACTATCCCTAGTATTGAGTTCTTCCATCTTTCGCAGGGCGATCGCTTTTGCAGCTTTGGGGCTGACTGTACCAACGACCAATCTCAAGGGATCACTTGAACCCTTTTCCACCCCAGCTGCTTCTTTCAATAAGTCGGCAACAGGGGGCTCCAGCGTGATGAAATCAAATGAGGCATCACGATAAGCCGTAATAACGACGGGCACCACTTCGCCCTTACGATCATTCGTCGCGGAGTTGAAGGCCTGAACGAACTGCATAATATTGATTCCTAACCCAGAAAGGACAGGTCCAACAGGAGGAGCAGGTGATGCCGCCCCCCCCCTAACTTGGAGTTTCGCTTTTCCGACAACACGCTTTTGTGCCATTAGACCGCAACCACCTTATCGACTTCAACCTCAACAGGCGTCTCTTTCCCAAAGATGGGGATGCTGACACGCACCATCCGGCGAGACGTGTTGATATCCATCACCTTCCCGATTCTCTCAATAAAAGCACCTTCGAGTATGCGGACAGTGTCTCCTGCGGCAAACTCAATGGTCTCCGCCTCACTTGCTTCACCTACTTGTTTCATCAAGACACTCGCTTCTTCTTCGGAAAGAGGTTGTGGTGTATCCCACCCCCCAGACAGCTCCAAAACACCTGGCATTCCGGATAAAGCACGAGTCAAAGTAACAGAAGTCCCAGGATGATGATTCATCTGAACAAAGACATACCGAGGGTATAGTTCCTTCTTGACAACCTGCTTCTCCTTTCTTACCTGTTGTGTGGGAATCTCTACGCGGGTAATCACACCCTCTAACTCTTCAGCCAAATCCTGAGGGATGGGGTCAATCACCATCACCTTCAACAAAGAAGGGTCTTCTTCAGTATCTAGTGTCGTTGAGTGAACACCCTCAATCTGGAGCAGAGTCAAACCAACGATGTTTTCAGCCCGAGAACGGGTCTGAAGAAGATACCACTCCTGACCACTCATGAGACGAGTGGCTTCATCATGAGATTCAATAGAAAGTCAGCCAATCCCAAGAAAGAGGCGACGACAACCAACACAACGAGGACACCTCGGGTCGCTTGCATAGCCATCGCCTTTCCAGGCCAAGAAACACGCCCCATCTCAGCCTTGAACTCGGACCATTTCTTCTTGAACATCATCCCTTGACCTCTTTGTGGTCGGTGTGGGTGCGACATCTAGAACAGAATTTCTTTAGAACGATCTTCTCGGGCGTATTGTGACGGTTACGACTGGTGCGATAATTGCGCACCTTTACCCCCTCACATTCGGTACACTCCAGCGAGAAGTGCGTTCGGCTCCCGTCTTTCTTAGCCATCAGCCTCTAAAGTGTATGACCTAAAGAACCTCTGTAATGACGCCCGTGCCGATTGTCTTTCCACCTTCACGGACCGCGAAACGAAGACCCTCTTCCATAGCGACAGGAGTAATCAACTCAATCAAGGCTTCCACATAGTCGCCAGGATTCGCAAACTTAGTCTCGTCCTTTCCATCAGAATCAGGTACAAAGAGCTTGTCAACCGAACCCGTGATATCACCGGTACGTACAAAGAACTGAGGACGGTAATTGGCTTGGAAGGGTGTATGGCGTCCCCCTTCCTCTTTCTTCAGAATATAAACATTCGCCTTGAACTTCCTAGCAGGAGATACCGATTTAGGAGCGGCAACAACCATCCCTCTTTGAACTTCTTCTTTTTTCGTTCCACGAATCAAGATACCAGCGTTGTCACCCGCAATGGCGTTACCCAAGTTCTTATTGAACATCTCAATGCCCGTTGCAACGGTGTCTTGGTCACGATCCAAGCCGATGAGGGAAACCTTGTCGTTGATATTCAACGTGCCCCTTTCAACGCGACCGGTAACGACCGTTCCACGCCCCTTGATAGAGAAGATATCTTCAATAGGCATCAAGAAAGGCTTATCTTCGTCCCTCTCGGGGATGGGGAAGTAACTATCAGCCGCTTCCATCAGTTCATCGATCTTTGGAGTCCATGCCTCTTCGCCATTTAGGGCGCCTAATGCACTCCCAAAGATAATCGGAGCATTGTCCCCATCAAAGTCATACTTGTTGAGCAGTTCGCGGATATCCATCTCGATGAGCTCCAACATCTCTTCGGCGTCCTCGCCTTCAGCCTTTTGAACTTTATCAACCTTATTCACAAAGACCGCAATAGCAGGAACATTCACCTGCCGAGCCAAGAGAACATGCTCTCGTGTTTGGAGCATAGGTCCATCATCACCCGCTACAACGAGAATCGCACCATCCATCTGGGCAGCACCCGTAATCATGTTCTTGATGTAGTCAGCGTGACCCGGACAGTCGATATGGGCATAATGCCTATTCTCTGTCTCGTACTCAACGTGAGCGACATTGATCGTTACACCACGCTCTTTCTCTTCGGGCGCCTTGTCGATGTCATCAAATGCTGTGAAGTCTGCAAGTCCTTTATCCGAAAGCACTTTGGTGATTGCAGCTGTGAGTGTCGTTTTACCATGATCCACATGTCCAATCGTCCCAATATTCATATGCGGTTTCCCGCGCTCAAAATCTCCCTTTGCCATTTTGACTACCTCCTAGTCTCTGTTCCCTATCCGATTCCTAACCATGACCCCTTCAGCAAGCCCAAGGTCGGGATTGAACCGACGACCTCGTCCTTACCAAGGACGCGCTCTACCGCTGAGCTACTTGGGCGCCAGCGGGAGACGGGATTCGAACCCGCGACCCTCAGCTTGGAAGGCTGATGCTCTACCATCTGAGCTACTCCCGCGAACGGGACCAAACTGGAGGGGGTGGGATTCGAACCCACGTAGGCTTGCGCCAGCGGGTTTACAGCCCGCCTCCTTTGGCCACTCGGACACCCCTCCTGCTGACGCACCTTTTGCCCCATACAAACTTCATATTCTATATGAGGAATAGGGACTGTCAAGCCAAAGAGGCACCCAAACCTATTTCACCCCGCCGCGACTCTGAGGGAAGCGGACGAGAATGGTCCACTCCCCCTTGGGCTTATCTGGTAAGCGAGCCAAAACCTCGTCAGGACTCCCATCATGTCTCCTCTCATAAAGCTTCGTCATTTCACCCATTGCCTGTACATCGATCGCTTCCATCTCTTTTAGTGCACTCATGAATCGAGCCAAACGGTGAGGTCCTACGAAGAAAACAGAAGTTCCTGGGAATGATTGAGCTCGTCTTAGCCAGTTCAATACTCTTCCCGGTCCTTTTGGGGGGAATCCCCAAAAAGCGAGGGGCAACACGGGCCAACGACTAACCGAGACAGCCGCCCCCAAGGCAGAAGGTCCAGGGATGGGAACGACCCTACCCCCTTCCTCTAAGACCGCTCGGACCAATCGATACCCTGGGTCAGCCACACAAGGGGTACCTCCATCTGTTATTAGCCCCACACGCCTCCCATCTCTTACCCACTTGGCTACCTTTTGGGGTTCGGCTCCATCCTTTCCCATGCTCCACTTCACCATCTTTGGTCTGTTTTTGATCTCCCAAGCAGAGATGAGCCGTCGCGCTGCTCGGATTGACTCCACCAAGAGAATCTCACAGTTCTCTAGGTTTTCTTTGACCCGCAAAGAGCCATCCCCTAGGTTTCCAATGGGCGTCGCTATCACGGCGAACTCCCCATCTATCCCGCTACCTTTTTGCAAGAAGCAAGGGATCCTCCCGTTGAACGATCAGGTAAACTGTGCCAAGCGCAACCAGAAGATTGGGAAACCATGCGCTTAGGAGAGGATTCGCTCACCACTTTCCCAACACAATCCCGACCACCGTCATGGCAAAGAAGAAAAACATGAAAACAACCAC
>JACKQG010002341.1_pt1 | contig 24894 bp, 24 predicted proteins | sample 8237621 | NCBI WGS metagenome assembly JACKQG01 (sample SAMN15677084, study PRJNA649215) | marine metagenome | biome: marine; feature: Black Sea; material: saline water; isolation source: suspended particulate matter (SPM) from the Black Sea western gyre | collected 2013-06-09/2013-06-10 | depth... | reverse complement strand
AACCACCATTCCGCTTTATCTCAAGGTCATGGATGATCCTCAGTTCCGGGCGGGCAATTTCAATACAGATTTTATAAGCAGGTTCTTGCCGGACGAGGATGATGAAGATGATGATGAGTAATATCGTATGATATGGGTGAAGATATATGGACTTCGAGCTTACAGAAGAACAAAAAATGTTGAAAGAGACGGTGGCCAAGTTTGTGGAGAGAGATATCATTCCCCTTGCTGCGGAGATAGATGAAGAGGAGAGGTTCCCCGAAGAAAATTTCAAGGCTATGGCAGAAATGGGTCTCTTCGGGATGCCGATCCCCGAAGAGCATGGTGGAAGCGGCACCGACTTTTTCTCCTGCGTTCTTGTAATGGAAGAAATAATGAGGGGATGTGTTTCAACCGGTAACACATACGGGGCCCACGCTATCCTATGCACAGAGAACATTTACAGAAATGGTAATGAGGCCCAGAGACGCAGATATCTGCCTGATCTGATTCAGGGTAAAAAGGTAGGAGCACTGGCCATAACCGAACCGGAGGCCGGATCGGACGCGCTCTCCCTCAGGACCCGGGCCGAAAAAAAAGGGGACAGGTATATTTTAAACGGCACCAAGATGTTTATTACAAACGGGCCTTTAGCCGACGTGATAGTCGTATATGCCAAAACCGATCCTGAGGCCGGTCAGAACGGGATATCCGCCTTTATTGTGGAGAAAGGTTTCCCTGGGTTTTCCACTGGGAAGACCCTTAAAAAGATGGGGGTGCGGGGCTCTCCTACGGGTGAGTTGATCTTTGAAGACTGTGAAGTCCCCGCAGAAAATCTCCTCGGAGAAGAAAACAAGGGGATCAAGGTTCTGATGAGCGGACTTGATCGGGAGAGGATCATCTATTCCATAGCCCCCATCGGAGTGGCCCAGGGAGCCTTTGATCTGGCCTTCAAATATGCCTCGGAGCGGGTTCAGTTCGGGGCGCCCATCGTCAGCTTCCAGATGATTCAGGATATGTTAGCAGATATGGCGACCAGGATTCAGGCAGGGAGGGTCCTGGCATATTGGGCTGCATCAATGGCCGACTCTGGAAAAAGGGTCAGACTTGAAGCCTCCTATGCAAAGCTTTTCTGTGCAGAAGTAGGTGTGGAGGCTGTGGGCAAGGCCGTCCAGATCTTTGGGGGGTATGGATTCATCAGAGAATTCCCCATAGAGAGGATGTACCGTGATGTAAAAGGGATCGAATTCGGTGCAGGCACCAACCAGATCCAGAAACTTATTATCATGGGAGAGTTGATGAAAAAACTGCAGAGTAGATAAGTGCCTAAAAAAAGGAGGTAGCGTCATGGCAGAGAGATTCTGGCACAAGGCCTATGCCGAAGATGTCCTGCCCAGCATTGATTACGAGGAAATCACCCTGCCTGAAGCGCTGGAAAGGACAGCAAAGCGGTTCCCCGATACGGTGGCCCTGATTATGATGGGCAAGAAGATCACCTACAGGAAACTCGATGAGTTAGTAAATCGTTTTGCAGGTGCTTTAGCTGATCTTGGCATCAGCAAAGGGGACAAGGTCTCACTCCTGCTTCCAAACATGCCCCAGACGGTAATTGCTTCTTATGCCGTGTTTCGTCTCGGTGCAGTGGTGGTCATGAACAACCCCCTCTATACGGAGAGTGAATTAGAGCACCAGCTGAACGACTCTGACTCCAAGATGGCCATAAGCCTCGATCTATTAATACCGAGAATACTCAAACTGAAAAAGAAAACCGGTATCGAGACCATAATTTCCTGCCATATTCGCGACTATCTCCCATTCCCCAAGAAACAGCTCTTCCCCATTGTGAAAAAAAAGATGCATAGAAAGACCGACCCCAACGAGGGTGTCCATGATTTTATGGACCTTATCAACAAATACCCTCCCGTCGCCCCCATGGCAGAGGTCCTGTTCGACGATTTGGCAGCCCTCCTCTATACCGGGGGCACAACAGGAGTATCCAAAGGGGTGCTGCTCAGCCATAGAAACTGCAGTATCTGTGTCCAGCAGCTAATGGCGTGGATACACGATGCAGAGGATGGCAAGGACAGTATGCTGGGTACCTTTCCGGTCTTTCACATCGCAGGGTTTACGACAGGTATGAATACCTCCATCTTCAGGGGTCTCACATTCATTTTGATCCCGCGTCCCGAACCTGGAATTGTCCTCGAAATGACTCGAAAATTCAAGCCCGACTGGTTCCCCTGCGTACCGACCATCTTTGTGGGTATTCTCAGCCATCCTGATTTCCCCAAAACAGATTTTTCTTTTGTAAAGGGATGTCTTTCAGGCGCTGGCCCCCTGGCTGTGGAGACCATCCGCCAGTGGGAGGAGACGGTGGGAGCGGGTATCGTGGAGTGCTACGGCCTCACGGAGACTGCTGTTCTCACCCATGCCAATCCGTGGGGGGGAAAGACCAAGCCGGGCAGTGTGGGTGTCCCGGTCTCGGACACTGATTGCCGTATTGTAGACGTGGAGACGGGCATAAAGGATCTTCCCCTCGGGGAATCGGGTGAGATCCTTGTCAAGGGTCCCCAGGTCACAGAGGGGTATTACAAGAATCCCGAAGAGACGGATAATGCCATTCGGGACGGATGGCTGTACACCGGAGATATCGGTTATATGGATGATGAGGGATATCTTTTTATCGTAGACCGGAAAAAGGATATGATCATCGCCGGTGGGTACAACATCTATCCGAGGGATATTGATGAGGTGCTCTTCGAGCATCCTAAGATAGAGGAGGCCTGCGCGGTGGGCATACCTGATAGCTATCGTGGCGAGACGGTCAAGGCGTTTATTGTCCCAAGGGAAGGGGAAACCCTCACTGAAGAGGATGTGATCGCCTTCTGTAAGAAGAAGCTCGCTGCTTATAAGGTGCCCAAAATGATCGAGTTTATGGATGAACTCCCCAAGAGCACTGTAGGGAAGGTCCTGAGAAGAGAGTTACGGGAAAGGGAGATCGAGAGGGTCAAAAAGAAAGAGGGATAAGAAATGCTATGGAAAAGTATGATGCAGTAGTAATCGGTGCGGGTAACGGGGGTCTCACCGCATCGGCGGGCTTAGCACGGAAAGGCCTCAATGTCCTGTTGCTGGAACGACACAATATTCCGGGCGGCTGTGCCACCAGCTTCTGTAGAGGCCGGTTTGAGTTCGAGGTGGCGCTGCATCAGCTCAGCGGAATGGGAACGCCTGAAAAACCAGGACCCCTCAGGATGTCCCTGGCCAGCCTCGGGGTACTCGATGACCTGGAGTTTGTGGAGATGCCGGATCTCTACAGCGTGTCGATGCCGGATGGATTCAGGTTGACATTAAAGGCAGACAAAAACCAGGTCGTTTCAGAGCTTGAGGAGAAATTCCCCCACGAGAAAGAGGCCATTAATAAATTTTTTGATCTTACCTATCAATATGCCAACGAGATGTTGGCCGCCTTTTTTTTCAAAGACCCTTCTCCTTCCCGTGAGAAATATCCGGCTCTTTATAAGTATGCTTTCAAGCCCGCTAACGAGGTGATGGATGATATTTTCTCCGATCCATTGCTGAAGAACCTCATGTCTGTTTACTGGGGCTACCTCGGGTTACCGTCCAACCGTTTATCTTTTGCCTATTTTGCCATGCTCTTTTTTGTCTATATGGAATTCAAACCCTTTCACATTAAAGGCGGTTCTCAGGCCCTTTCCAATGCCATAGTAAATAAATTCCTTTTACATGGAGGGACTGCCCGTTTCAACTGTGGGGTGAAAAAGATAATCGTGGAAAACGGGGCAATTCAGGGTGTAATAACAGAAGATGGTGATCATATAGAGACGAAATACGTTGTCTCCAATGCATCTCAGGTAACCACATATACACAGCTTGTTGACCCCGAAGAGGTGCCCGAAGGTGTTTTCAGGGAAATGGGAGGTCGGAGTCTCAGCCCCTCGGCCTTTACCATGTTTATAGGATTTGATTGTGAGCCAAATGAGTTGGGGATTACTGAAACCACAAATTTCTTAATGAACAATTCCCATACAGCCGATGAGATCATCAAATGTATGCATAGGGTCCATATCGATGACGAGCTGATGGTTCTGAGTTGTTACGATGTATCTGATCCTGATTTTTCACCTTCGGGAACGTGCCAAATAAACGCTGTTACCCTGAAATATGGCGAGCCCTGGATGCGTATCCCCCCGGCACAGTATCACAGTGTAAAATACCGGTGCGCGGAATCCATGTTACGCCGGATCGAAACTATTTTTCCGGACGTCAGGAAACATATAGAAGAGGCTGAAGTGGCAACGCCCCTGACCCACATGCGGTATCTCGGTCATCCCAATGGTGCGATTTACGGCTTTGAGCAACATACCAAAGACTCCATGTTTTTTCAGCCGGGACGTCATTCCCCCATTGAAGGTCTCTATTTCGCCAGCGGGTGGATCGGCGACTGCGGGTTTCAGCCCACATTACAGGCCGGTATGTCGGCAGCCAAGTCCGTTTTGAGAAAGCTCAATTCAAATTAGGAGAGACCATGAAAAAGCCGGTTTTTGAGGAATTTGACGGATATAATGGTATCGTTGAAGAGATTGAAACAAGCAGGAAATACGGGACAGACTATTCGGCCTATGGGGATTCGGTGGATAAGCAGATCAATCTCTTGCATCCCACCCGGATGAAACTTCGTGTTTCGGAGATCATTGACGAAACCTCCTCTACAAAGACGTTGAGATTAACCTCACAAGACGGCTACCTTCCGCCCTTCTTAGCGGGACAGTACATCGCCCTTTTTATGGAGCTGAGCGGGATACGTACCAGCAGACCGTACTCCATCTCTTCTCCTCCTAATCAGACCGGCTTCTATGAAATTACAATACGGCGTGTTGAGGACGGACTTGTATCCAACTACCTGCTTGATGAAGTAAAAAAAGGGGACGAACTTGAGAGTTCCGGGCCTGCCGGTCAATTCTACCATAATCCGCTTTTTCACGACAAAACCATGGTCTGTATTGCAGGCGGGAGTGGCATTACTCCCTTTCGCAGCATGATTCGTGAGATTGTTGAATGTGGTCTGGAACGATCCGTATATCTTTTCCATGGGAACAAAAACCTAAATGATGCCATTTCTCATGATGAGCTGCGTTCCCTTTCAGACAGCTTTGAAAATATTAATTACTTGCCGGTCATTGAAGAGCCTTCTGACGGGTATCAAGGCCTGAGCGGATTGATTACAGGCGATTTGATCCGGGAGGCGATTGGGGACCTGACCGGAAAGACCTTTTACCTTTGCGGTCCCCAGGGGATGTACGATTTCTGTGTGCCCGAACTGGAAAAACTTGGCATTCCGAAAAGGAAGATCAGAAAAGAGGTATATGGTGCACCTGCCAATATATGCGATTATCCGGGATGGCCGGAAAGGGTAAAGGCAGATGACGTCTTTGCGGTGCAGGTGGATGGTGGCCCCACAATCGAAGCCCGGGCGGGTGAGCCGCTAATGCTTGCCTTGGAGAAAAATGGTGTTTTGATTCCCTCCATCTGCCGCTCGGGCGAATGCAGTATGTGCAGAGTAAAGATTCAATCCGGAAAAGTTTTTCAGCCGGGCGGTGTACCTGTCAGGAAGTCGGATGTGCAGTTTGGCTATGTCCATTCATGCGTTTCCTACCCATTGGAAGATATGGAGGTCTTGATTTGAAAAGATTTTCGTGATTGGTTTAAAATGACACAGAAGAAGAACACCTGATGAAAGGAATATACAGATGATCGAAGAACTTTTACCGGATCTTTTTAGAATAGAGATCCCCCTGCCGGACAGCCCGCTCAAATATCTGAATTCCTATGTGATAAGGTCTCCGGAGAGGAATTTGGTGATTGATACCGGTCTGAATCGGAAGGAATGTCTTGAGGCCATGGAGGCCGGTCTGGAGGAAATTAAGATTGATCTGGGGAAGACCGATTTTTTCATCACCCATCTCCATGCCGATCATTTCGGTCTTGTAGGCAAGATTGTCACCGATACCAGTAAGGTATTTTTCAATCGTCCGGATAGCGAGCTCATCGAGTCCTGGGACGGATGGGAGCCGATGGTCGAATATGCCGGGCGGAATGGTTTCCCTAAGAGTGAGCTCAGAAATGCCCTGAAAAGTCATCCGGGCTTCAAGTTCCATTCTCAGTGGGTCCCTAAACTGAGCATTCTGACAGACGATGATACCATTCGGACCGGGGACTATCATTTCAGGTGTATTGAGACTCCCGGGCACACCGAGGGGCATACCTGTCTGTACGAGGCTGAAAAAAAGATTTTCATTTGCGGAGATCATATCCTCATTGACATTACTCCCAACATCCAGTGCTGGTCAGAGCGGGAAAACCCATTGAAGAATTATTTGACCAGTCTTGAAAAGGTCCGCGAACTGGATGTCGAGCTAGTTCTGCCAGGGCATAGAAGGGTGTTCAAAAACCATGGTGAAAGGATTGACGAACTAAAGGAACATCATTACAGGAGAATTGAAGAGGTTCTCACAATCCTGAACAATGAGCCAAAAAATGCCTATCAGGTTGCCTCAGAGATGACCTGGGACATAGCCTGCGATTCATGGGAGCAGTTTCCTCTGGCCCAGAAGTGGTTTGCCACAGGGGAAGCGATCGCCCATTTGAGATATCTTGAGGAAGACAGATCGATTTTCAGAAAAAAAGGAGAGGAGGAGATCCTCTTTTCCCGGGAACCGGCATAGCATGAGAGATAGATCTTAAATCCGATTTCCCTCTGATTCTATTATTATTAATTCCTGAATTTCCAAATTCCTGAATCCCTAAATTTTAAAGGAGGATCGTATGTCAAACACGGAAAAGAAAAACCTGGTTACTTATCACAGGGATGATCACATAGGCGTTATTACTCTAAACAGGCCTGAGAAACGGAATGCATTGAATCCGGTGGTGTGGAACGCCCTGGACAGAGCAATCGGTATGGCAGAAGAAGACGGAGAGGCGAGGGCGGTCCTTCTCAGGGGCGAGGGGGCATCGTTTTGCGCCGGTCTGGATCTGAGTCCTGAAAATGAGCTGTTTTCTGCTGTAAACAACACCCCGGACGCGACGCAAAAGATCTGGTTCTTCAAAGAGGTCAGGAAGACCCAGGATATCCACACACGGCTGGAACGTATTTCTAAACCAACTATCGCGCTTATTCACGGGCATTGCCTCGGGGCCGGTCTGGAGCTCGTTCTCTGCTGTGATATCCGGCTCTGCTCCCAGGAAACCCTGTTTGCCTTTCCTGAGGCGAAGTTAGGTTTTATTACCGATGTGGGGGGATTGCAGCGCCTGCCAAGGATTGTGGGGAAGGGACACGCTAAGGAGATTGCATTTAGGGGGCACCGGTTCGATGCGAAGAGGGCCCAGACCATTGATCTGGTAAACGATGTTTTCCCTGACAAAGAGACCCTGGAGATGAAGGGGAGGGAGATGGCAGAGGAGATTGCCTCAAATCCTCCTCTGGCCGTTCAGGGTGCCAAAGAGGTCATGCTCTTTGACGAGGAAGTCAGTCTGGAGGAATCCCTGGAATATAATGCTGCCAGATCGAGCATGATTGTCCCTTCGGAAGATCTCCTTGAGGCTGTATCGGCATATTTGCAGAAACGAAAGGGAGAGTTCAAGGGGGCTTGATCAGATTCGGGAATGTAAAGATAACCTGACCGAAAGTGATCATCGCTATTGCTGCGAAACCACAATTATCACATTGAATGACTTTACGGGAGGGACGTCCTTTTCAAAGACTCTGAAATAAATGAACTTGAGTGACGTCTGGCCCTTAGAAAGGGCCTTAAAATAGAATGTTAATTCACCGCCGGAGCCTATTGCCTCTGATTTGGATTTATAAACCGGTTTATCAATCTGTTCAATAATCCCTGTGTCCCAGGGCAGGGCTTTCCACTGATAGCCCGTGGTCGGGTTGGCGTCCAGCACAATTTCCAGTTTACCGTTGGATTCCATCTTTATGGTTCTACCACTATCGATCTGATATAGTTGAATGGGATTGCCGGCAGAACAACCTGACAAGAGGATAATCAGGCAGAAAATGATAAGGGGTGCAAGAAAGTCACGCATATCCTATCTCCTGGGACTTTATGGTCACCTAAGAACGTCCTTAAATTGCTCAGCCACCATCAGGAGATTTTTTGCCCAATCGGATGCAAGCGGGTCAGCAAATACGACGTGACCTCCAATCGCCCTGGCGATTGTCCGGGCGCTTTTTGTAGAAAACTGGGGCTGGACAAAGACCACCTTTATTCCATCCTTCTTAGCGTCGGGAATTAACTGCTGGAGCGCCCTTGGTGTTGGATTTTTCCCTTCTATTTCCACCGGGAGCTGTATTAGATCATAGGTCTCTGCAAAATACCCCCACGCAGGGTGGTAGGCTATGAACCGGGTGCCTTGACCTCTGTCTGCAAATAGGTCGCTGATCCTGAGATCAAGATCTACCAACTCTGTGATAAAGCTCTTGTAGTTGGACTCGTATATTCCCCTGTTTGTCGGATCCACCGTCACTAAAGCATCAAGGATATTGCGAGCCTGCAACATCACAAGGGGCGGAGAAAGCCAGATATGAGGGTCTTTGCTTCCGGCGTGTGCTATCCCTTTATTGTGATTCCTCTCTTTATCATCGTGCAGGTGTCTTTTCATTGGTATCTTCTCAATACCATTCTGCGTGGCAATAATTTTCATTTCAGGATTGTTACGGGCGAATTTCTTCAGCCACACCTCTTCAAAGAAAACACCAATGGCAAAGTATATCCTGGATTCTGTGAGCTTGACCATCTGTTTTGGTTTGGGTTCATAGGTAGCGGGACTGAACCCGGGAAGCACCATCACAGAGATATCAACCAGATCTCCACCGATTTTCTCAACAAAGTATTTCTGGGGAGGAATACTCACGAAAACTTTCACACGGTCTCCGGCTGAGGCTGGCGACAAAAAACAAATCAGCGACAGGAATGATAGGGCAATAATCATTTCGGAAATGCCCGGCCCTTTTCTCATGTTCTTATGTCCCTTATTCTTAACCCCGAACGTTGAACCCTGAACCTGTGAACGGTTATCATAGAAGATTCCAATAACCCTTTTGGAAGCTATTGGAATTAAATTCCGCACAACTGATAGGCGCAGGCCTTGGCAGATTCCATGTCGGCCAGTCGTGTGATCATGATTTTTTGGGCTTGGGGTGAGCCGGCTCCATGAATCGATTCCGTCAAATAGGACACCGCACCGGTTCCAAGAGTAATATTTTCAATAAGACGGAGTAGTCGTATCCGTTTTTCGCTATCCACGCCCTTCATGCCCCCCAGATACTTCTTCAGATATGGTCCTATTTCGGGGTTTTCGAGGTCCTTTAATGAAGGCATGGTAACTAAAATACCACCGGTTATGTCCTGGGCCAGTCGGGAAATCTCAAAGGGAAAGCGTGTGACGTTGAGTTTGCACACATTAGCCAAGAGGGGGTCCACAGCATAGGCGCCGCTTGGTGTTGGATAGCCTTTCCCCGTACTTGCCAGCGCTCCCGCATGAAGTGTCTCATTGAGGTGAATCATTTCAGCTATTTTATCCTTGATATGGGAGGCCTTTGCGGTGCCGTGGGCTTCGGCTATGGCCGCTGTTGCCCCGATGAGAACATCGCCTACCCCCACCTTGCACCCCCCATAACTGGCCCTGTGGTGGGCTGCAAAAAGTTCCACAAGCCGCCCGGCCATTGGATATTCTCCTTTCATGAACACCCTTTCTTCCGGCACAAAAACATCGTCGAAGGTCACCATGGCTTCACAACCACCGTAATAGAGGTTACCCACATCTGATCGGCCATCTTCAAGACGTCTTGTATCAGATGGCTGACGGCCGTATATGAAGGTAATACCTTCAGTATCTGCAGGCACTGCAAAAGAAACAGCGTACTCTGCGTCTTCTTCCCTTAATGCCCTTGTGGGAACGACGATCAGTTCATGTGAATTTACTGCACCGGTAATATGCAGTTTTGCTCCCCGAACTATGATGCCCCCGTCTTTCTCTCCAACAATATGCATGTACTGATCAGGGTCCTCCTGCTCTGAAGGGGGGAGACTCCGGTCCCCTTTTGTGTCTGTCATACAGGCTGCAGGCACGAGATCATTTGACTGGATATACTTTATGAAATCTACAAAGCGATTATGATATGAGGTTCCGAGTTCCTGATCCATATCATAGGTAATGGCATAGACGGTATTCATACAGTCAAGGCCCGCACAACGCTGGAAGCAGCAGGCGGTTTTTCTGCCCATCTCTCTCAGCATAAGGATTTTCTTTGTGAGATCCTCTACGCTCTGCTGGATATGTGTAAACCGGTTTATTGTTTCCCCTGTGAGGTGAGACTGTGCCGTGAACAACTGTTTCATGTCCTCCTGTCCGGCCTGCTCATAAATCTCGGCCAATGCCATGGCAGGCGGTCCTGATATGGGATGATCCGGTATGTTATCAACCCTTTCTCCCTGAATGAACACCCGGTGATCAAGCTTTCTGATACTCGACAGATACTGCTCCTTAGTCATTAACGCCATGTGTGCCTCCTAATTACTCAAATTCTTTAGCACCTTGTTTCATAATTTTGCCTTGCCCAATTAGGGAATCACAAGAGGGTTAGTTAATTATGACGACTTGTTTTGAATAATGCATTAATACTTTCACTTAGCTCTAATATGCTAATCTGAATTCCGGCCAATTTCTGGATTGCCCATGATTGGAAAATCTCATCTTTTCTATCTTTATCTTCTGGATGAAGTTCACAATACTCATTATAATGTGACTGAAATTCCATGATCAATTCTCTGGTTTTATTATCGACTTTTTCTATCCCAATTTTTATTTCATCAGAGTCTGTCATATATCAATCTCCTTTTTCAAGCATGTTAATCTTTGATGGTCTCGTAAAAAGTTTCCAAGGCCGTCACTCCCGCGAAAGCGGGAGTCCAGAAGTGCCTGATTTCCCTGGATTCCCGCTTTCGCGGGAATGACGAAAAAGGATGATTTCTGACTTTTTACGAGTTTGTGCCATACAACTTGTTGCCCTCTTTTTTACCCTTTTTTAAGGGTATTACCCCTTTTCCGCCAGACCGCCCCAGGACCACGGCCCAGGCATTCTACGGAACCTGCCTTTTGTAAATTCCTTAGCACTTTTCGCACCATATCCCGGCTTACTCCCATGCATGCGCGTTCAAGTTCATAGAGGGTGAATGTTCCGGAGAATGCCTTAACCGCTGCCTCGACCTGCTCTGTTTTGGCTCCTCAGGTGGCGTCATTAAAGCACGGATCGTGTCAAAAACGACTTTGAACTGCTCATCGTATTTTTGCTCTAAGGCAGTCAGTTTACGTTCGAGATCCTTGTTTACAGATAGCATTCGGCGTAAGCGAACAAAGGCGCGCATGATCTCAATATTAACCTGCACCGCGCGCTCGCTATTGAGAACAGAGGAAAGCATTGCAACACCCTGTTCTGTGAAGGCAAAGGGTAAATACTTCGAATGCTGTCCCCTTTTTAAGGTCACATTTTGTGACCTTAAAGAATGTTGTTCCTCTTTTGTCAGCTCAAACATAAAATCATCGGGAAAACGTTTTATGTTCCGTCTTACAGCCTGTTTTAATACCTTTGTTTCTACCCCATAAAGACCAGCAAGGTCTCGATCCAACAGGGCTTTTTCTCCGCGAAGAAAGACTATCTTGCTGACGATTGACTCAACAGGAATAATTAATGTCATAGTAGCTCCAATGTGGCATGAGTTTTTTGTGTCTTTTGCGCTTGCCCGCCGTCTTTCTGGCGGGCCTCTTTGCCGCCCGTCATTTTACATGAACGTGTTAAGGGGAACATAGTCCTTTACGTATTCAGGGATTACATCCCGCCACTCTTCAAGGTCCTTCAGGTCGGCAATAGTCACTTTGGGATTGGTGGCAAGACGATTGTATTCTTTATCCTCTATGATGTCCCCCTTCCCATAACTTCCCCTACCAAGAACACGGACAACCGCACGTAATAGCCCATCTGTCTTTATGGCGTTGTTCGCACTTAGGAGAGCCTGTCAGCTTTGACGTGAAGAATGTCAGCTATACGTTTTGCCATTGATGGTGAAAGCCTTCGCTTCCCTCTTTCATAATCACTGATCATATTTTGGCGGATACCGAGTTTAGTGGCGAGTTGTGCTTGCGTTAGGTTTGCCTTGAACCGAGCACCTGCGAGGAGGTTTCCGATTCTGTTAGACTGCATTTCTTTCCAGAAATCAGTCTCTTCAATAGCTATACTCTCAGAGTTTTCGGATGAGAGAATACTGACTTCAAATTTTTTGCTAATCCAGCCAATAAGCTCGTCAACATCATCCCCATGAAGGGATAACTCAATACGGGGCTTTTTCACGAGAGCCAACATAATACACCTCTATTTCGATTTCCCCTTGCCGCCACTCCCAGCAGGCCACATAGCGATAATTTAAATGGCAGTGGTATTTGCCATCTCCCAAGGGTGAAAAATTGTTCCAGCTTTTTTGAATCGGACCATCTGCTTTGAGGTCTTCGATCAATAAAAATAGCAGCTTCTTCACATTTGCAGGCAGTTTTCTCAGCCCACGGCTGGCTTTCTTTTTGATTCTTACCTCATACCGCATAAGGTTATAATATTACCTAATATGGTTATGGTCAAGATATTTTTTAGATAGAGTGCGAACTTTGATGTAATCCGCCTAATTGCGGCATATAAAACTACATTATATCAGTGGACATCCATTTGTAAATCAGTAAGTATCACGGGGCAATGTCGGGTGCGTAGATGTATTGATGGCCCTGTTTTTCCCAATTTGTCGTCTACCGTTTTCCATCTCAGAAATATGACTTTGCGAGATTTCCTGTCAATTCAGAAAGCTCTTTTTGAGTCATGCCTTCCTTCAATCTTGATGGGGATACGCTCCCAGTTTTCCTTTATACACCACCGGGACCAGCATCCCGCTTAAAGGAAATCCCTTCCAGATTGCTGCTTGCCTTTTCAGTCCTTACCTTATTGGAGGTTAGAGGCCAAGTGAGCCCCACCAATATTCAACTTTCAGGTTTTTCTTGATCATACCCTTCTGATATTTCCTGAAGGTGCGGGGCCATTTTTTCCTCTACCGGCCGGATAGAGCGATCTATCTTTAACCTCAGGATATCCGGTCTGGAGTAATGGCCGATGGTATCAAGCGAATTCTTTTGTCGAATAATGGCTTTCAGATCGATTTCTGCAACGGCCATACCCTCGCCTTCCGGCAGAGGTCCGGCTAAATAAAGCCCGTAGGGCGCCACAATACCCGTACAGATTCCTCCTCTTAGATATTTAGAGAGAGATTCATCCGAAGAAGTGATCTCCGCCCTCTGTCTCTCGGTCAGCCATCCCGTGGAATTGATAACGAAGGCCCCGGATTCCATGGCATGATGACGTATGGCCGCGTCGATCTGTTGCGACATGGAGTTGCCTCCGAAAGAACCGGGGAAATGGGAGCAATGGATCTCCTCCCCTAAGGTCATCAGCGCGTACCGCGCAAGGGGCATATAATGTTCCCAGCAGATCAGGGCCCCTACGCGGCCAAGGGCCGTTTCAAAAACCCTTAATCCGCTCCCGTCTCCCCATCCCCAGATCATCCGTTCATGTAATGTTGGCATTATCTTGCGTCTCTTTCCGAGAAGGGAGCCATCGGTATCAAATATAAGCTGGGTGTTGTAGAGACTTCCTCCCTCCCTTTCATTTACACCGAGAACCACTACAGTTCCCGAGTCGTTCGCCGCTTTTCCCACTGCTTCTGTAACCGGCCCCGGGACCTCCACCGCCTGTTCATAAAGCCTGCAGTGAAGTTCGGCCATAAGCGCCGGGGGTTTTACCCAGGCGAAATAGGGATAATTCGGGATAAATGTCTCCGGAAAAACAGCTAACCTGATCCCTTCCTGGCCGCATTTCTCAATGGCTTTTAATACTTTTTCCGTGCTGCCGTCACGATCGAAAAGTACAGGCGAAAGTTGAACCGCAGCCGCCCTGAATGCCTCATCTTTTTTGTTTGTCAACTTTATCTCCCTTTTCTTGCAAGAGTTCACGGGTTCAAGGTTGCCACGCACTACATGAAAAGCATCCCGCTCCGTCAATCGAAGGAGGATTTTTCAGACGAGATCGGGTTCCTTGGCTGCACATTTCTCCAAGGCCAGGAGAATCTCTGCCCTGTTACATCCCCGGCCCACAAAGGCGAGGGCGGTAGCATGGTCGTTGTCAACCGGTTCGATCCGGTAGCGTCCACCCGTAAAATCGAGAAATGCCGAGGCATCAGGAAACCTGACCCATCCCTTTAAACGAAAAAGCGTTGGGGGCAAAGACTCAAGGAAATGAATCAGTTTTTTTCTATCTAACGGGGTCTGATCTTTAAAATAAAAGGATTCAAAACCACCCTTTTCATGATGATGGCTGTCGTGATCACCATGTGCCAGTGCGGGTTGGGGATGGCGCTTGTCATCACCATAGTCCGTATCAAAGAGAAGGGAGGGTTCTACAGCGCAATGCCGGGCGGTAACCAAAACGCTCTCCGGATTCATCTCTCGAAGCAAGGCCTGGATCTCATCAAGGATATTGGCTTCGACCTGATCCGCTTTGTTCAGGATGAGGATGTCTGCAAAACGGATCTGATTGTCATAAAAAGATGCAAGGACTTTTCTGGCTTCGAAAAAACCAGCATCCACAACTGTAATCAAGCTTCTGAGGTGGATGAATTTGTTCTGGGGAAGTTCAAAAATCATGTCAAGGATTTCTCCCGGCTGCGCCACACCGGTCGCCTCTACCACCAGGAAATCAGGGCGAACCTTCTCATATATCTCCTGAACTGCGTCAAGAAAACCGGTCTTGATAGTACAGCAGATGCACCCACCTGCCAATTCTATCATGTCCACGTTCTGGCCGGAAAGGAGTTCCCCATCAACACCCAGTTCGCCTACCTCGTTTACAATAATCGCTATCTTCCCTGTTTCTCCTGTCCGGGATGATAATAGATGATTTATGAGAGTGGTTTTTCCGGCGCCGAGGAAACCCGAAACAACAAGGACATTCATCATTTGCTGCTTTTTCAAACTATCACCCCTTCCTCTCTTCAGAGTATGTTAAGATGTTCAGTTACAAAACTTGAAGAAGCTGGTCATAAGAAAATTTATCTGCTATTGTTTTTAGGATAAAATCGGTTGATCGTCAATGGAAAACAGGTGGGAGGGGCGTTTGACTGTTCAACTTCTGAGCCAAATATGGAGGAAAAAATGCGAGTCATTACAGAGAAGAATGGGGGCATTACAACTGTTATAATAAATCGTCCAGAGGTGAGAAATGCAGTGGATCGCCCAACAGCCGACGAGTTGGCTGAGGCCTTCCGGGCATTCGAGTCTGACGACGAAGCGTATGCAGCGGTACTTACGGGAACAGGGGGATTCTTTTGCGCGGGTGCAGATCTCAAAGGTTTTGCAGAAGGTCGGGCTAATCGGGTAGATGAAGATGGCGATGGGCCCATGGGGCCGTCACGGATGCAGATGAAAAAGCCTGTTATTGCGGCTGTGGAAGGTTATGCCGTTGCAGGGGGCCTTGAGCTTGCGCTCTGGTGCGATATGCGTGTTGTGGGCAGTGACGCGGTTTTTGGGGTGTTTTGTCGACGCTGGGGAGTACCGTTGATTGACGGAGGGACAGTACGTCTGCCGCGTCTGATCGGGCTCTCCCACGCCCTGGATATGATCCTGACCGGTAGACCGGTCGAGGCAGAGGAGGCGCTCGGTATGGGATTAGCCAACCGGGTTGTGGAGCCCGGGACTGCGAGGGCAGAGGCAGAGGCCCTGGCTCAACAGATCATTCGATTTCCACAACAATGTCTCTTGAGCGATAGGCGATCAGCCTATGAGCAATTCGACTTTTCCTTTACCGAGGCCATGAAAAACGAATTCCTACTCGGGCTCAAGACCATTGAAAGCGGTGAAACATTTGAGGGGGCGACCCGCTTTGCAGGTGGGGCGGGACGTCATGGCTCATTCGGAGATAATTGAGAACCCGCAACCCCTTGTCATTGACTATTGACTATTGAAAAAACACCTGAATCACCACTGAATGACAAATAACCAATACCCAGTACCCGATACCAAACCCGTAACCCGCAACTCGTAACCCGCTTTCTCTGCCTACAGCAGGCCTTGAAGCTCTTCTTTTGAGACCTCGAAGGTTTTGTCGTACTCTGCCCAGAACTTCTTGTCGTTGTTTTTCCATCCGTGGCCGAATCGGTTATCAAAATAGGAGCCCAAATTGGAGAACCAGTTCCCCGGTCTTTCAATCCCTTTTTCTTGAGCCAGGAATACCTCTTTCAGAAATATGTCGATATCGCTGATCTTGTCTTTGGGGATGTAGGATTTAGCTCCAATTTTTATTGAACCCACCAGGTTGTCAGGGTTTAAGCCGTGGGCTGTAAGCATTAACGCGGGAATCTTTTTGTCGGTTGAGATCTCCAGCAAGTCAAATCCCCGAACCCCCATGATATCCAGAATAGCGGCATCATAAGCTTCAGTTTCTAATAGTTCCTTGGCCGATTCAAAAGATGTGGCGGTTTGCACATTGCACTCACTGAGGATCTCTTGAAGAGTATCAAGGATGTCTTGTTCGTCGTCCACCGCAAGTATCTTTTTCCCTTTCAAAATCTCATTGCTGCCCATAGCTGTAAGTCCTCCCTGATGTTGGTATTTGGGTTTATGGCGCCAGAATATCAAAAAAGAAATCTATAAATAGCATTTAGCTTATAGTGAATATCTGAAATAGTCAAGACGGGAATCGTTTTTGATCAATCTTATGGTCTCCCAAAAAGGCTTCAAGCCCATATTACGAAATTTTGTGAAGAATTTTCTTGCCTTCAAAAAAATGATGATTTATAAATACAAAAAAAGGGGACCGACCGGTCTCCCCCTCGTATCAGGAGTGGCAAGATTATAATATGGACCTCAAGGAAAAAATAGTTACAGAGTCTCTCAAATTGTTCTCTCTGAAAGGTTTTTTGAGCACCTCTATCAACGACATATTAGAGGCGGCAAATACCTCAAAGGGAGGATTTTATAATCATTTTGAAAGCAAAGAGAGCCTATTTTTTGCGGTGTTGAACGAGGCCACGCGAATCTGGCGTGAGGCGACCCTTGCAGACCTGGATCAAATATCAGACCCGGTGGAAAAGATAAAAAAATTCCTGGAAAACTACCGGAATCGATACCTGAAAGACCGGAGTAACTTTCCAGGCGGCTGTATCTTTGTAACCCTCTCAGTAGAACTGGATGATCAGAGACCTGTTCTGTCTCGTGAACTGAATAAGGGATTTGCCGGTCTGAGGGCGATGCTCAATCGATTGCTGGATGAGGGAAAGGGATCGGGTGAGGTCCGAAAAGGTGTAGATACAGCGGCGGTTACAGAGATGATCTTTGCAGGGATGTTAGGTGCGTCTGTCATCTACGGAATGGAAAAATCCGATGCCTGTCTGGATCAGGCGATCGGCTCTTTGATCGAGTATCTTGACAAACTGGCCGATTGAGAGACCCCGGTGGCAGCGAACAGGATCGGTTTGCGTCTGACAAGAACACAAGTTAGACAGTTAACAACTAAATCTCGTGTAAAAAGCACAAGAAATTTTTTACAATGTACGGAAAGTCCCGCTAAAGCGGGATGCAAAGAGATGAACATCGAGGTAAGCGAAGACTCCGACATCGAACATCCAGGTAAGCGAAGACTCCGACGTCGAATCACGCCAAGGCGTGAAAAACAAATATCAACTTTAGGCATTTTAGGCACTTTTCCGGTTTATCCGGGTTAGGAACTTGTATAGGTTTTTGGATTAGAGACCATTAAATATCAACTAAGGGAGGAGATGTTATGGATTTTACGTTTTCGGAAAGAGAAGAAATGTTGAGGAAGGCCGTGAGGGAATTTGCTGAAAATGAAATTCCCCCGAAGATGGAGGCCATGGAAGAAACAGGGGATTTCCCCGAAGAACTCCTGAAGCCGATGGCTGAAGTAGGGATTGCAGGCGTCATTACACCCGCGGAATATGGTGGTGTGGATCTGGGATATGTGGCCCGCACAATTGTTTTGGAGGAACTCGGGAGGGTTTGCGGGGCAATACCGATGGCCATGCAGGTCCATCATATGGGGTGCGCGGTGATTAATGATTTTGGAACGGATGCCCAGAAAGAAAAATATCTCACTCCGTTGGCCAAGGGTGAAACCATGGGGTGTGTGGCGGTCACCGATCCCAGCGGCGGATCGGACTTATTAGGCATGAAGACCACTGCCGAGTTAAAAGGGGATAAATACATCCTGAACGGCCGGAAATGTTTTATCACTAATTCCCACACCTCTGACTACTGGGTCGTGATTGCAAAAACAGGTGAGGGTCCCAAAGGCATCAGCGCCTTTATCGTGGACAAGGACGCACCCGGGGCCAAGGCGGCTCGGAAAGAGAACAAGTTCGGCCTTCGCGGTGCCAATACGGGAGAACTGGCATTTGATAATTGCGAGGTGCCCAAAGAAAATCTCTTAGGAAAGGAAGGCGGTGGACTCGGTGTGGCCATCAAGACCATCAGCGAGACCGGGAGAACGGGTATGGCTGCGGTAGCGTTAGGTATCCTGACCGCCGTTTATGAAGAGGCAGGTAAGTTTGCAACTGAACGCGTTCTTTATGGCAAACCGATCAGTACGCTCCAGGCCATTCAATTCTACATGGCGGAGATCTATTCGCAGCTCGAAATATGCCGCCTGCTCTGCTACCGGGCTACGTGGCTCAAGGATCATGGGATGCGGTGTGACAATGAAGGGACCTTGGCCAAGTACTACACCTGTGAAGCGGCAGTAAATGCGGCAAAAACCGGGATCGAAATACATGGTTCCTATGGAATCATGAAGGAATATGCGATTCAGCGTCTTTTCAGGGATGCCATGGTTACGGTTCCGGCAGGGGGAACCGGAGAAATAGCCAAGGTCGTGCTTGCGAGGACCGCACTGGCTCCTTTTAAGAAATAAGATAGTGTCCATCCATTAATTCGAATGTGGGCACCGAGGGTTTCCAATTCAGAAATGAGCAATTTTTCGCAAGGTCAAGGAAAACAAGGGTTTGCGCGGAGACGTACGTTAGTACGTCGCACAAGGGAACCCGCAGTTTGACGCCGAGATTGCGGAAAAGGGCCATTTATGGATGGAAACAAGATAGAAAAGGGAATGGAATGGAAAGAATAATCGTCTGTCTAAAGCCGGTCCCCGACCCCAAACAGTGGGACGAGGTATCTATGGACCCCGAAACACAGACCTTGATCCGGGAAGGGATTGCCAGCGTCATTAACCCGCTGGATAAACATGCTATAGAGGCGGCGCTCTCGATTCAGGGCGTGCTTGGAGGGGAGGTCGTATTGTTGTCCATGGCCCCCCCTTCTGCTGCGTCAACCCTTCGGGAGGGGCTGGCAATGGGAGCGGACAGGGCGGTTCTACTGTCTGATCGTATGTTTGCAGGTTCTGATACCCTGGCAACCGCACATGTTCTTGCTGCCGGATGCAGGTGGCTCGGTGATAATGATCTGATTATCTGCGGCAATATGAGTATTGACGGCTCAACTGCCCAGGTAGGTTCCCAACTGGCCGAATTGCTGGACCTGCCGAATATCATGCATGTGATCGATCTTGATCTTGGTGAGGACGGTTCTATGGTCGTCACCCGGAAGATCGAGCACGGTTTTGCCCGGCTTAGGGGAGCGTTGCCTCTCGTGATATCTGTCCGTAAAGAGCTTAACAAGCCGAGATACACCTCCTTTACCGGGATTTTGGCTGCTGAATCAAAAGAGATAAAGGTCCTCTCCAACGAAGACCTGAAAATCTCCCCGGAGGTTATCGGGATTGATGGCTCTCCTACCAAGATGGCAGGGATTGAACTTCGCCGGTTTGAAAGGGCAAGAGAAAAACTGGATGGATCTGTTGACGAAATTGTTGAATCACTTGCGGGGAGAATATACCAGTATGGCATCATCTGATAGGCCCCACCGTTTTTTTTCAGTGAGGGTTGGGGTTTTTTCAATTGTCCCCGCTAAAGACGGGATCTTCGACAATAGTCAATCCAAAGGGAGCATCCATGAGCGGTGATATGAACGGTATCTGGGTTTTTGCGGAACAGCGGGGCGGCGAACTCCATGAGGTTAGCCTGGAACTTTTGGGCAAGGCCAGGGAACTTGCTGATGAGGCCGGAAAAAAGGTGACGGCAATCCTTCTGGGTCACGACATCCGGTCGCTTTCACAGCTTCTTCTCAATCATGGGGCGGATTCGGTTCTGGTAGGTGATGACCCAAGATTGAAGACTTACCGGTTGATCCCGTACGCCAGGGTGATGGCATCGCTGGTCCATACCTATGATCCGGAGATCCTGTTGATGGGTGCCACCTACATGGGGGTTGAACTGGCGCCCAGGGTCGCTGCGAAAGTACGTACCGGTCTTTCAGCACACTGTATCGACCTCAGACTGGGTGAGAAAGGGCAGCTCCTGCAGGTGGTTCCCGGGTGGGGAGGCGGTGTTATCGCTACCATAGCCTGTCCGGATCACCGTCCGCAGATGGCAACGGTCATGCCTGGGATTATGAAGGCGCTTTCGGCCATTGAGAGAGAAGATACAGTCAAAGAGATAGAAATTGATCTTCCTGAGAAAGGGCTGGGACCGGAGGTGCTTGAAGTAAAGCGAGAAAAGCCGGACCAACTCCCATTAGAAAAGGCCGAGGTCGTTGTTGCGGGCGGCTGGGGTATCGGAAGCCAGGAAGACTGGAAGATGATTGAATCCTTAGCCGAACTGTTTGGGGGCTCAGTGGGAGCCACCCGGCCCCCGGTTGATGAGGGTTGGGCCGAAGAAGGGCAGATGATCGGTCAGAGCGGGAAGACCGTCCGCCCTAAACTCTACATCGGTATCGGGATCTCGGGGGTCATGCACCATGTGGTGGGGATGGATCAATCAGAACATATTATAACCATCAATTCAGATCCGGATGCTGAGATTTTTGATACATCTGATGTAATAGTTGTGGAAGATTTCAGAAAAGTCGTTCCCAAGTTAATCGACGAGATCCGGGCGAGACTGAAAAAATAATTTTCACTGTTTACGGTCTCAGGGTTGAAAGGTTTTTCTCTTATCCCCTGAGCATTTCGAGGATTAAAATTGACAAACTCGTAAAAAGTCACTGACCCGTTTTCGTCATTCCCGCGAACGCGGGAATCCAGGGAAATCAATCCCGCCGCGGCGGGAGACTCCCGCGTTCGCGGGAGTGACGGCCTTGGAGACTTTTTACGAAACCATCACAATTTGAGTTTGACGTCCCGCAGAAGCGGGAGGCGAAAATGACAATTTTTGTTCAGGCACTAAATACGTTACCTAAATAAAAGGAGATTGTAATGGCTGATTTAAAAGAAGTGGAACAGGCGTTGAACACGTATGTACGTCCCCTTACCTTCCCATTGGCTCTTAAGATGTTGAAATCTGAAGATGAAATTCCGGACAGGACCCGACGTCCCTTTCAGCAGATGAAGAAAAAAGTGGCCATATGTCAGGGAATAGGGATGGCAAGGAAACTAGGTTGGACCATTGCCATGGGCAAGGAGGACATGCAATGTTCACTTGGTGCGGCACCGTTCGGGTTTTTCAAGAACATCGACTTTTATAACGATGGGAATCTGGCTGCGGGTATGTTTACAGCCTCCAAGGAGATAGGGAAAACGGAAGAAGACCTTATTGACCGTTTTGATTATGGTCTATATAGTCATATCCTGGTCGCACCGCTGAACAGGGCCGGTTTTGAACCGGATATGCTCATGATGTACGGCAATCCAGCACAGATTATGCGGCTCGTTCATGGTGCGCTGTATAACCAAGGCGGCGCGGTTCAGTCTTCAGCTATGGGACGGCTGGGGTGCGCGACCATTATCACGGCCATGAAAAACGATGAATGCCGTTATCTCCTCCCGGGGAACGGTGACAGGATTTTCGGGATGACCCAGGATTATGAAATGTCATTTCTCATCCCGGCGTCAAAGATCGATACTGTTCTGGATGGACTGGGTAAGACGCATAAGGGGGGTATCCGGTATCCGATCACCAGTTTCTTCAATTTTCAGGCGGCCTTTCCACCATCCTACCAGGAACAGATGAAAATCTGGGAGGAAGAAGGAGATCTCTAATATGGAGACCTGTACGGGTAAGCAACGTGTTTCTGCAGCATTCAAGAAGACATTTACGGATAAGGACCCGGTCACCGACCGGGTACCGGCCTACCCGTTTATGGGTCAGTGTAACCCTCAACTCATCGGGGCATCCATCAAGGAATTTTTGCTGGACCCAAAGATATTTGTGAAATCACAGGTTGCTGCGTATGAACGTTACAAACCCGATATCCTTCTCATGCAGTGGGACCTGCTAATGGATGCAGAGGCCTTGGGTAATGAACTGAAATATCCTGAAGACGGCTTTTGTATTTCAAGCAAGATCGCCCTTGAAGAAAAGGGGAAATTGGGCAGTCTGCAACTTGCCGATCCCAAAAAGGACGGGCGACTCCCCGGCTATCTTGAGGCTATGGCAGAAACAAGAAAAATAGTCACCGATACCGCCGTATCTCCCGTTATTGCGGGACCCTGGACCATAGCCATTGGCCTGAGAGACGCCAATAATCTGCTCAGGGATGCCATGAAAGACCCTGATTATGTCCACGAGCTGATGAGATTTTGCACACAGCAGTCCATAAGGTTCGGGGATGCCCTTGTTGATCTCAACATAGGCCCCAACTATTCCGAGGCACCGGCGTCGTGCAGTCTTATCTCACCCATGATCTACCGCAACTTTATCTTCCCTTACCACAAGGAGATGGTAGACCATTTCAAGGAGAAAAAGGTGGGTGTCGGGCTTCATATCTGTGGCTTTACAGATCCGATTCTCGAAGACATGGTCAATACGGGGGTAACCAATATCAGTGTTGACGCACCTACTGATCTGGCCAAGGCTGCGGAGGCGGCGAGGGGAAAAGCGGTTCTGATAGGCAACGTGGATACCAATCTTTTCTTTTCCGGTACCAGGGAAGAGATGAGGCAGGCCATGAAAAACTGCCTTGATGCGGCCCCCCGGGATAGCGGTTATATTCTGGCAACCGGTTGCGAGGTCCCGGGGATTGCCCCGCCTGAAAAGATCGACTGGTTCATGGAATTAGCAAACGAACTAAGCAGATTCAACTGATTAACCGGCGTAAATTACTGCCTCCTAAAAACTCACGAAGTTCCTTAACTTTAGGCACTTAAATCAGCGTGGGGTAATCTTTTCCAACACGAAAAATCCGGTGAACTTCACCGTCTATCCTCCCTTCGCTGGATTCTACCAAGGCTCTTTTGCCAGGCATTTCAACTATAACAATGGGAATACCTAAACGTTTATAGGCTAACTTCAATATTTCCGACCCGACCATCTGATCGGGCGTGTTGGTAATCCTGGCAAATCTTAGAGGCTCTTGAGAATAAGCAGTTGAACAAGAATAGACGAAAAAGACTACCAGCAAAGCGACTTTTTTCATATTCTTTTCATTTCCTCTATATTCCTGTGAATCTGGAGAGTAGTCTTGGGGATTCCCGAAGACGCCCAATGGGAAAAGCGGAGCTTGGATTCTATATTGTCATAATCGTGCATTTGAGTCAACGTACCAGTATCTTTCGGGTTCAATATTCATTTGTCTGCTACGTTTGCAAGATATGCGTTTTGAGGAGGGGAGTGGCTATTTACGGTAAGCTCACCGTTCCATATAGTCATTGATTGATATATCAATGAGTATCTTCACTGTACAGAAGTTACCTGGAAGAAAAGTCGTGCAGGTTTGTTAGTATACAAAATAAAATTTGGTGAGAAGTGGATTCAAGTATCATATAGGAAGTCTTGCATCTCCGGATCATGGCCCATTACCGTAGTGACCACAAGATGTTGTGGCATTCGGTCATGATCAAAATGACGAATTGAATCATAATGGGTGTTGAGTTTGAGCTCTTATCACAAAATCTGCGTAGGTTACGGTTGCTGGTGAGTTTCACAACATCTCCGGGAAGCCCGGAATCCAATATGTTGCGGCAAAGGCAAGTCAGTAATGCACAAATGTTGATGACGTTCCTTTTTTTTGCGATAGTCAATGGAAATGATTCATTGATGTGTTCTTCAGGTTTCAAATTAAAGCATCGCATCAATATTGGTGAATTTGAATTGGATTAACGAATCAAGATTAACAGAAAAACCGGACTCTCGAGATGGTTCGCCGTTCACTGATTATGGGAAGAAAGAAATAGGGAGCCCTTTTGATCCCGCCATACAATTCTTGACGAAACCAATCTGACCAAGTAGAAATAGAGCGTAAATCAAAGAGATTTATCTTTTTTTGAGCTTTTTCTGGTGAATGGTGTCTAATAAAGCAGATGAGGATTTATGGAATGAGGAAAGATTGGTCGCTCTTCTCAAGGAGGGACATGAGGGTGCATTTCGTGTTCTTGTTCGCGAGTATCAGGAGAGGCTTTTCAATATTGCGTGCGGAATTACCTCGGACAGAGAAGAAAGCTTAGATATTGTTCAGGAAGTTTTCTTGAAAGTACATCGGTACATCAACAGCACTTTTGACGAAAAATCAAAACTCTATACCTGGCTCTACCGCATTACAGTCAACGAATGCTTAAACTGGCATAAGAGATGGAAACGGAGGTTCAGACAGCAGCATCAACCCCTTGAAATGGATGAAGGGGGCTATCTTTCCGAGTTGGGAACAGATGATTTCGCACCTGACACCCTTTATCAGGAA
>JACKQG010002340.1_pt1 | contig 24904 bp, 19 predicted proteins | sample 8237621 | NCBI WGS metagenome assembly JACKQG01 (sample SAMN15677084, study PRJNA649215) | marine metagenome | biome: marine; feature: Black Sea; material: saline water; isolation source: suspended particulate matter (SPM) from the Black Sea western gyre | collected 2013-06-09/2013-06-10 | depth... | reverse complement strand
CTTACGCTACGTATCACGGAAGATTCGGCAAAACAATTGGTGAATAGTCTTCAATCAACTGTGATTTGTATGATTAGACTGACTAAAGAGAATAGGATGTATCTTATGTTTCGCCTGCACATTCCGAGATGTTAATAGACGAAGGAATATTTATTTGGACGAAAGGAGCAAAGAACTTTGGAATTAATAATTAACGATCAGTAAACACTAATAAATTAAATAAGTGATTTATTAGTAATATCTTAAATGAAGGAATATGATGATAAAAAAGTGCTTTGCGTGTGGGGTATAGTGTGGGGTACGTAATTTGTTTTAATTGTAACGGATTGTAGTATCACCGCTTTAATACTGATATTACAGCATAAATATGGTGGCGGGGGAAGGATTTGAACCTTCGACCTTCGGGTTATGAGCCCGACGAGCTACCTGACTGCTCCACCCCGCTACTAGAAGAAAAAATGAAGGATATTGATTTCTGGAGCGAGAGACCGGGTTCGAACCGGCGACCCTCAGCTTGGAAGGCTGATGCTCTACCAACTGAGCTACTCTCGCCTCATCAATCTCTGTATTTTAGACGTTAAGACATTATTCTGTCAATACAATTCTTTAATGAGTATGATTATTTTATTGTGACAAAATGGACACTGGACATTCCCACACAGAACAAGTTTCTATCACATGAGTTAACTGCAAATCAGTTTTCATTATTGATGTCTTTTTAGAAACTCTGAAACCTATAGCTTGTCATTTCGACCGCAGGGAGAAATCTTAATGATATTAGTGCTGAAACTGAAATAGATTTCTACCTGCGGTCGAAATGACAACCGAGTGCGTGTTTTTCTTTTTGGGATTTCACGTATCATGAGTAAACAGCTACAGACAAATCTGGCTTAGAACGGAATAGTTATCTCTGATGGCTCCGTAACTGGTTGTCATTCCCGCAAAAGCGGGAATCCAGGAACTCCTAAGTATCTGAAATAATGGATTCCCACTTTCGCGGGAATGACATTAGAGGGTGAAAATATTTCTTTTTGTGATTTCACTGATTATGAGAAACAGCTACAGGCAAAACTGGCTTAGAACGGAATAGTTATCTCTGATGGCTCCGTAACTAGTTGTCATTCCCGCAAAAGCGGGAATCCAGGAACTCCTAAGTATCTGAAATAATGGATTCCCACTTTCGCGGGAATGACATTAGAGGGTGAAAATATTTCTTTTTGTGATTTCACTGATTATGAGAAACAGCTACAGGCAAAACTGGCTTAGAACGGTTTAATGCTTAAAACGTCCTTCAGTCTTATTATTTAGCTTTACGTTGAATTGGGCTTCCCTGGACATGTTTCAGCGGAGGAAGTGGCTTTCCGGTAGTGCTTACAGGACGTTCTCCGAAATTACCTAGAGTGCGGAAACGGTCATAGAGAATGATAGCACCGGTTGTGGCTACATTCAGGCAGAAGCTGGTGGGAATTTTAACTACATGCTGACAGAGCTCTAAAATTTCCGGGCTGAGATTTCCCATTTCTGGACCAAGAATGTAAGCCGCATTGGGGGGGTGGCGGAATACCGGTAATTCTACAGCATCTTCAAGGAACTCAACTCCAACCAGAACACAACCTCCGGGAAGTTTTAAATCATTTGCAGAACTGAAGTCATACCACGGTACATTCCTTGGAGCTAGAGACGTATCCGATTTTGCGTTATTTACGGAATAATCAGCATTGACGGTAAACAGAAAACTTGCACCAAAGGCATGTGCCGTCCGAAACAAGTTGCCTGCATTCATCGGTTTGCTCGATTGTTCGAGCCCGACACCAAAATATCCCCGCATTACTTATATTTTTGAAATTAGAGTTGAAGCACCTGTAAAAAATCTGCAATGTGTACTTGTTTGTCATTCCCGCTTTTGCGGGAATGACAACTATTTCTGAATTCATCAGAGCTAGTTTTCTGAATTAAAAGTACTTCCTGATTTCGGATTATTCTCCGTATGGAATCCAGACATTCTTCACTTGTGAAGCACGGCGCATCCACTCGCGTCCTTCAGCCTGTTGATTATTATACCAGTCAAGCTGTTTACCATTAGTTGTCCAGATAATTTTCATGTTTCCGGAACTGAATTTTTTTGCATTGCTGCACTCTTCTGCAGTTCCTGCAACCCACAAACCTGCAACATCATCATGTTTTGCCAGTACTGAACCCAACTCAGAAGCATCTCCGGTAACGATATTGAGCACGCCGGAAGGTATATCTGAGGTTTCCAGCAGTTGATAAAAATCAGTGGCCAGCAGAGCAAATGGACGTGATGGTACGAGAACTACGGTATTACCCATCGAAATAGCTGGAAGCAGCATAGAAAGCAGACTCAAAAGAGGTTCTTGATCCGGACAGACTATTCCCAGCACCCCAATCGGTTCATTCAAGGCTAAGGCAAGTCCCCGCATTGGTGGTTGATGAATCAGTCCTTCGTGTTTATCTGCCAGTGCTGCATAAGTGAAAATGCGGCTGACTGCAGTTTTTACTTCAAGATCAGCCTGTTTTTTGGAAACTCCAGTCAACTTCATTATCCGATTTTGGAATTCACTGGAGCGCATTTCCAGGTTTTCTGCCAGAAAGTATAAAATTTGAGCCCGCAGGTGTGGAGTGCTGTTATGCCATCCGCTGGCTTTGTGTGCGGCTTCAACTGCATTTCGAATGTCTTTACGGTTCCCGTCTCCGATTTCTCCAGCCAGCGAACCGTCAGCATTAACTACACTTAAAGAATAACCCGAATCCGGACGTGTCTGTTTTCCGCCTATATAAAGTTTAGCAGTACGGTCCAGAGTGAATGTTCCAGTTTCAGTAGAAGTTTTTTCCGGAACAGCTACACGAAATTCAGTTTTAGCATTTCCAGTATCTTTTTCTTTGAGATACTCAAACATGCCCTCGTGTCCGCCTTCACGACCAAATCCGCTTTCCCGATAACCGCCAAAGCCAACTGCAGCGTCAAATTGATTGGTACAGTTAATCCAAACCACTCCGGCCTTCAGTTTTGGTGCAACGTGCAAAGCCTGATTGATGTTTTCGCTCCAGATGCTGGCGGCCAGACCGTAGGCACTGTTGTTGGCGAGCATCACTGCTTCATCCGGAGTACGAAAAGTCATGGATACCAGTACCGGACCAAAAATTTCAGTTTGTGCAATTAATGAAGCAGGAGGAACATTCGTAAAAAGAGTGGGCGGAAAGTAGCTCCCTGCTGTTGGTAATGTCCCTTCCCACTGCCAGACCTCAGAACCGTTACCACCAAAACCTCCGTCTTTTCGACCTTGATCAACGAGGTTTTGGATTCGCTCTTTTTGAATTGGAGCAATGATTGCCCCCATATCCATGCTTTTGTCCAGTGGATCACCGATCCTTAATTTGTCCATGCGCTTTTTCAAACGTGCAATTACTTTATCAGCAACATTTTCCTGCACCAGCAAACGTGAACCGGCACAGCAGACTTGTCCCTGATTAAACCAGATTGCATCCACTACGCCCTCAACCGCACTGTCAAGGTCAGCATCTTCAAAAATGATAAATGGTGATTTTCCTCCAAGTTCAAGTGTCAGTTTTTTATCTGTATCAGCAGTTGCTTCGCGAATGAGACGTCCGACTCCGGTTGAGCCGGTGAAGGCGATTTTTTTCAAATCCGGATGTTTTACCAGCATGGAACCTGTATGTCCGGGACCGGTTACTAAATTAAAAACACCTGGCGGCAAACCAATTTGTTCGCAGATTTCAGCAAAGAGCAGTGCCGTTAATGATGTGAATTCTGCAGGCTTTAAAACCACCGTGTTTCCGGCTGCTAATGCAGGAGCAACTTTCCAGGAAAGCATCAGCAAGGGGAAATTCCAGGGAATGATTTGACCAACCGGTCCTATTGCAGTGTGCTGCGGATATTCACTGTCAAGTAACTGTGCCCAGCCTGCATGATGATAAAAATGACGAATTACCAACGGAACGTCTATGTCGCGTGTTTCGCGAATCGTTTTGCCGTTATCCAGAGTTTCCAGCACCGCAAAGAGTCGTGCGTGTTTCTGCAGCTGTCGTGCAAGTGCGTAAAGATAGCGTGCACGTTCATGTCCGGAAAGTGCCTGCCATCCGGGAAATGCCTTTTTGGCTGCACTGACTGCAGAATCCACATCGCTTTGTCCTGCCTCTGAAATCGAGGCCAGCTTTTCACCACTGGCGGGATTGTCTGTCTTAAAAACTTTTCCGGATTTTGCTTTGCACCATTTCCCATTGATGAAAAGTCCAAATTTAGCTTTGTGCTCATTGAGCCATTCAAGTGCTAATTCTGGATTTTCCGGTGCAGGACTGTATTCCATAGTTTCGTAAATGTCTGTGATGTTCATTCAGTATTTCAATTTTCGGAATTTTAGTTTAAATTTTTTCTTGTGAATCGTGATCAAGAGGCAGAGGCTCGTAACAAGTAAACATAATTCATGCTGTGGGTTGTCGATGTGCAGCGGAATAACGTCCGGTAACGAAATGCTCAAGCTGTCGTTCAATATCAGTCAGCAAACCGCTGGCACCAAAACGGAATAAGTCTGGTTCAAGCCACTCCCGTCCCAGTTCCTCCTTCATCAAAATCAGCCATTCCAGTGACTGTTTGGCCGTACGTATACCGCCTGCAGGCTTGAAACCTACATAAAAACCAGTTTGCTCATAATACTCTCGGATCATTCTGATCATTACCAAACTAACCGGAAGAGTAGCATTGACGCTTTCCTTTCCAGTGGAGGTCTTGATGAAGTCGGCACCGGCCATCATGCAGACTAAACTTGCTTTAGCTACATTACGGAATGTTCCGAGTTCACCTGTTCCCAAAATAGTTTTTAAATGAGCCTTTCCACAAGCCTTACGGAAAGCAGATATTTCGTCATATAAAGCCCGCCAATCACCTGCAAACACATGTGCTCTGGTAATTACAATATCAATTTCCTCAGCACCGGCAGCCACGGAATCCTTGATTTCTTCAATACGTCGGGGCATGGCACTGAGTCCATGTGGAAACCCGGTCGAAACTGCTGCTACAGGAATTCCGGAATTTTTAAGTGCATTTACTGCTGTTTCTACATATGCATGATAAACACAGACTGCGCCGACACGAGGTTCAAGCTCGTTTATGGCTAAACTCTTAAGAAGTTCAGGACGCAGCGGCTGACGTGCTTTAGCGCATAACCGGCGTACCCGGTCTGCAGTATCATCGCTGGAAAGAGTAGTGAGGTCCATACAGCGTAAACTTTTCAACAACCACGCAGCCTGCCAGTCTTTTTTGATACTGCGGCGTTTAGTCAGTGTTGCACAACGTCTTTCAAGTGCGCTACGGTTCATTTGTACTGAGTCCAACCACTCGGGATTGAACTCTATACCTGGATTTCTTGGGTGTCTTGATTTAGTCAAAATAATACTAATGTTAGTTTTAGAAATTCTTCAAATGCTTAAGTTGCTATCCTTTATTGATTCAACTGCTATAGTTTTATTTTTGCAGTAACTCCAGTATCTCATTATTAAAAGGCATTGACGGAGCAGTTCCAAGGCGTGTTACTGAGATGGCAGCGGTGGCGGAACCGAAGCGTACAGCCTCAAGCAGTGACATCCCTTCTGCCAGAGCATGAGCAAAACCTCCGTTAAATGCGTCACCTGCACCGGTAGTCTCAATGACTTTGTCACCCATGTCAAAAGCCGGGATGTGCTGATCAATCTCAGAATTACAGACATAAACACCAAGTTCACCCAGTGTTATTACCGCAGTTTTTACACCTCGCTGCAAGAATATCTGTGCTGCTTTTTGAGCATCAGCAACAGTTTCAACCGGAATTCCGGCCAGCATGGCTGCTTCTGTTTCGTTAGGTGTAAAATAATCGGTTAGTCCATAAACCTCATCCGGAAGAATTGCAGCAGGTGCAGGATTGAGAATTGTAGGTACTCCATTCCTTTTTGCTACTTCCAGTCCGCGCTGCATGACTGGTATCGGCACTTCCAGTGAGGCCATGAAGTAGGCACACTTTGCAATACCTGCTTCAGCGACATTCAAATCCTCAGGTACCATGGCGTCAGCGGCTCCAGGTACTACTATGATCACGTTATCACTGCTTTCTTCGTTGACCACTATCGAAGCCGCACCGGTTGCCATTTCAGGGAGTTCCCAGACATATTCAGCATTGATGCCTTCATCTGCATAGAGTTTCATAGCCATTTCGCCAAAAGTGTCTTTGCCGATCTTGGTGATGAAAATTGTATCTGCACCTGCTCTACGGGCTGCTACTGCCTGGTTTGAACCTTTACCACCGGGACCAAGTTTGAATGAGTTTCCGATGAATGTTTCACCTTTGAGAGGCATTCGATCTGTGCGAAAAGTCAGGTCTGCAACAAAAATTCCAAGAATTGAAATAGGTTTACTCATTTGTTTCTCTCTACTTAAAAGTGTTGAATAAATAATTTTTTAGTAATTTTAAAGTCAGCCTGAGATCATAAACTGTCGTGCTGTAAATGAAAAGTCAGAAAATGCAAATGCATCTGTATCAGTTAAAAACAATAATGAATGAGATTAATTTGTTATTTTTCTATTTATCAGCTAAATAGTTGATAATATAAGTTATAAACAATAATGATTCACACTAGACTGCGGGGTTGTAAAGAAGTGGTGATGTTTGTCACAGATAATGCATTAATAAATTAAAACCCCTGTTGTTTTAGAGTGTTGTCAGTATTATGCTGATAATAAATTTTTTTCATGAAGATACAATTGCAGTAATTTTGATGGGGGAAAATTTAGCTGTGACAATTTTGAATAAACTGTATTTATAATATTTTGGAGACTTTATAATGCCCAGACAAACCAGGCACAGTACCGAATACAAAGGTGTGTATTATGTGGAACTTGCTAATCGTGATCAATCATTCTTTATTCGTTACAAACTGAATGGAAAAAGCATAGAAGAAAAGGCCGGACGCAGCAATCAAGGCTGGAATGCGGAAAAAGCTGAGCAGTTGAGAAAAGAGAAAATGTCTGAAACTAAAGCTTCAACTGTAGATCTGTCGTCTAATGTGAAGGTGCAGGGTTTGCGGCAATGGACGTTTTTAGAAATATTTGCTGAGTATTTGCGCCGCAACAGCAAACTGAAAGGCCGTGCAAATGATGTTTACCGCTTCAAGAACTACCTTGAAAATCAATTTGGCTTGGTTATACCGGCAGATGTTACTCAGGACGATATAGAGCGTTTTAAGCATGATCTTCAAAATAAGGAACTAAAACCGGCAACTATCGGTCATGCTTTGGAACTGCTGAGGCGGCTCTCAAACTTTGCGGTTAAGAAAAAATTGTGTTCCGGATTGAATTTTAGGATTCAAATGCCTAAAGTTGAAAACCGCAAAACTGAAAATTTAACACAGGAACAACTGCAGAAACTACTGGAAGTGCTGAATCTTGAACCGGATATTCAGGTCAGCAACCTGGTACGCCTGGCGCTTTATACCGGAATGAGGCGCGGGGAGTTGTTTAATCTCAACTGGAACGATATTGATTTTTATAATAAAACAATCACAGTCAAGTCCGGAAATAAAGGAGAACATCCGAAAATACCACTGAATGAGATGGCTGAAAAAGTTTTAGCAGCACATGCTCAAACAGAAACCGCCAGCAAGTTTGTCTTCCCCGGACGTGGTGGAAAAAAACGTACTGAGTGTAAACGTCCACTGCTCAGAATCAGGAAAAAAGCCGGACTGCCGCATGATTTCCGTATTTTGCAGGGATTGCGACACGTATATGCGACTATGCTGGTTAGAAGTGGAAAGGTGGATCTTGAAACATTGCAGACTTTGCTGCTGCATAAATCACCTTTAATGACTCAACGTTACGCACACTTACTGGATAAGGATGAACAGTCCCTTGAAGCGGAAGTCATTGAGAAAGATACGGAAACAATAAATGAGGTAACCGAAGAAGTAAAAGCTGTAACTGAAGATGATAAAATAGTATCCGAAGAAGTAAAAGCTGTAACTGAAGAAGAAAAAATAGTAAACGAGGAAATTGCTGAAGATTTAGAAATAACTGCAGTTGAAGGGTTACAAGCAGATTATGCAGATGAAATAGAGGATGAACGAGAACAAATTGAAGTTAAAACAGCAGTTGCAACAGAAAAGCAGCAAAGTACTTCTCGGACTGACAACAGAGCGTCAAAAAAGAACAAAAAAACTGTTTGCAATTCAGATAATGCATTTGCTGATTTTTTCAAGGGACATGATCTTATAGACTCCAAGCTGGACAATGTGACAACATCCGGCTCACAACCAGTTGAACTTCAGCAGGAAACTGTTGTGGCTGCACCAGTCCAGGAAGTATTTACGGAGGAAAGTAAGCAACCGCAAACAACTGTGGCTGCACCAGTCCAGAAAGTATTTACGGAGGAAAGTAAGCAACCGCAAACAACTGTGGTTACACCAGTCCAGCAAGTATTTACGGAGGAAAGTAAGCAACCGGAAACAGAAGCTACAATAACGGAAACAATCGTGGATGATTCAGGACAGCAGCATCAGCTCAGTCCAATTTCACAACAGGAGGAACATCATTCAAGCAAAGAAGTTCAGCTTAGTCAGGGGATTTTAGAAACTCATCCAAAAGCAGTAACAGGATTGATTGAGAAGAGTACAGTTATTAAAACTAATTTCAAAGTGGAAAATAATGCAAATCTGCAGAAAGACCGTCCGTCACTCAAAGATCTGAAAAACGATTTAAGGCTGCTGTCTAAAATGATTCAGTCTGCACCAAGGAGGGGAAAAAGTCTGGAACAAAAACAAAGCCAGTTATAAAAATAACTGGACTGGGGGAATTTACTGGCAAGTCTTGTCTTGTGTAAGATAACACTGGACCTTATGATAGACACTGGTTTTGAGAGAGGGAAGTAAAAGTTTTGAACGGGGTTTTTTAAGCAAAATAATTTGATTTAGAAGAGCAACATTGAATAGCTGACAAAATAAATGATGGAAGATTACAACATATTTGTTATTACCCGGGCACTGCATGTTATCGGCGTGGTCTTTTGGATTGGCGGTGTTGCTTTTGTGACAACAGTACTGATTCCCTCACTGAAAAATAATGCTGACCACAACAATAGATGGGAATTGTTTGAACAGTTGGAGGGAAGATTTGGGAAGCAGGCCAAGCTGGCAACTTTGTTGACAGGCATTTCAGGTTATTACATGCTGGATTTGATGGGGGCCTGGGGTCGATATCTTCAACTGCAGTACTGGTGGGTACACTTGATGACTTTCATTTGGGTCATATTTACGCTTGTGCTGTTTGTTCTGGAACCCTGGTTCCTGCACAGTTGGTTCAAAAAACAGGCAAACAAAGACAGTGATCAGGCGTTTTCCTTGCTGCATAGGTTTCACATCATACTCTTAACATTGAGTCTGCTGGCTGTTGCCGGTGCAGTAGGCGGTTCACATGGTTATATGTTTTAAATCATCCGCTTACTTGAAGAGATCAGGACTTGGATGTCTTGAATAAGTTACTGCTAGTTGCAGTTAAAGTTGTTGCAGTCAATATCTTGATTTGCAGGCGATTACGGACGGTAATAGCTGACAGCACGGGTTGCCCCCAGCAGCAAGAGCAGATTCAAAACCACAGAAATCCAGGCTGCCGCAGAGTAGTTTCCAATTAAACTCTCAGACAAACCAAACACAGGTGGTCCAATTGCACTGGCAAAGACCTGAGCTCCCATAAACGCACCGCTGATTGCGCCAAGATGTTTGCGTCCATAGAATCGCGGCCAGGCAACTACAGTAAGACATCCCCATATTCCGCCCTGTACTCCAAAACCAACTATTAACATAAGTCTGAACCAGAACGATTCTAAATTAAGAATGCCCATGCAACCGACAGCAAGACCTGTAAGCAGGATCATGAGAAGAAATTTCAGCGGCATTCTGTCACTGGCCCAGCCAGCAACAAAGTGACTTATTACGCTAACTGCCGAGATAGGCAAAAATAATTCATAAGCTTCCATTCTTGACAGTCCGGCTAATGCTCCAATTGAACTGATATGAAAGGTGAAGCCGGTTACGATCAAAGCCGCTGAGCATAAGCCCAGACAAAACACCCAGAAATTGTAGGTTCGCAAGGCTTCTTTGAGCGTTACTTCAGGCTCTACCGGCTGGTTTGCTGTTTCCACGGTTGATATGTGTTTGCCATCCATGAGCAGTCCGCAATCTTCCGGATTGTCACGAAAAAACAACCAGCCGACAAAAGCCATTCCGAAACCAAAAATAATGGCCATCAGCACCATACTCCCGGAATTCCCATAATCCTCGATGAAGATATTCATGAACAGCGGTGCGCCTGAAAAACTGAAGGCAACGAAAATCCCACTGATACCGCTGACAAGCCCTCTTCTGCGCTCAAACCACTTTGCTAAGGTATTACGGCTCACCATGGCCATGATTCCCTGTCCAAATTGTCTAAGCAGTAGAAATATCACCGTCATTACAAAAAGCTCGCTGCTTAAGTTTGAAAGACCCGGAAAGATTGACTGTAGAAGTTGAATCAGCGTTGATGCTTCAGAAAAAAGGAGCAATGAAAATCCTAGTCCAAGTCCCGCAAAAACTATCATGATTCGTGCGCCTAAAATATCATAATAGCGTCCTGCAAGCGGAAGCAGCAGACTGCTGAGGATTGTTCCTGTCATGTAGGACATACTGATCTGCATACGGCTGAGGTGGCTGCTTTGAATCAGAAAATCGGTGTAAACTCCAACACCCATCGTCTGACCGGGTATGCTGGACATGATGCCCAAAGTTGTGACAACTACAATGACCCAGCCATAAAACACAGGAAAACGGGAAGGTGCGAAAGGGAAGTTTGTCTTGAAGACAGTTGAAATTTTCATTTGCTATTAAAGATGATGGTCACGTCAAAAGTCATAATTACTCATTTGTTTGTCAATCCCGCGAAAGCGGGAATCCATTATTTCAGACACTTACAAGTTTCTGGATTCCCGCTTTCGCGGGATTGACAACTATTTGCGAGTGCATCAGAGAATGTTTCGAAAATAATAGAATAAACAAAATCATAACGACAGTCGGAAGAAATCTTGCTGATATTAGTGCTTAACTAATGAAAGATTACTCTCTACGCACAAAACGGCACTGATTTAGAACTGCTTTCGACGACGTCAAAATCAGTCGCTGATAGAATTATCACTCTAGAAATGAATTAACTTTCGAGGAATCAGTAAGTGGTCTGGGAATCTATGCTTCGGCAAAGGAGAGCTAATGAAATGAAGAAGTAAAGGAGAATTCGGATTATAGATACTTCTCAGCAGGGTACTTTTAATTTCCCCCAATTCTCTATCAATCAACTATCTGATTCACTGGTAGCAGGAGGCAGATTTGAACTGCCGACCTCGGGGTTATGAATCCCGCGCTCTCACCAACTGAGCTACCCTGCCATCGTGTGATGCTAAATTATGTCATGTATTACTAAATTAATTCAAGTTTTTTCGTTAATTCATGTCTGCAGGGTTATGTGCCGTTAAACCCGATTTTGCGCTAATTCAATTTGACAATGTGTAATTATTTCTGCAGAATAACTGGGTTCACATATCGCTTAATTCAGTTTCCAGGCAATTCATGATTTCAGTACAAAATGTTGTTAAACACTTTGGCGGTGTCACAGCTGTTGATGGTGTTGACATGAAGATCGAACGGGGCTCCATTACCGGCCTGATTGGACCAAACGGAGCTGGAAAAACTACTCTCTTTAATTTGATTGCAGGAAATATTGCTCCCAGTAGAGGCCGTATATATTTGGATGGTGAGGATGTGACCGGTCTTAAGCCGCATGTTCTGTTTTCCAAAGGACTGTTGCGAACCTTCCAGATTGCCCACGAATTTCACACTCTCACAGTACTCGATAATCTGATGCTGGTTCCTCCAATGCAGGCTGGTGAATCACTGTATGGAGCCTGGTTTCGTAGAAAAGAGGTAGTACGACAGGAAGCTGAAATCAGGAAAAAAGCTGAAGATGTGATTTCATTTCTAAACATGAGTCACATGGCAGATGAATTGGCAGGAAATCTGTCAGGAGGCCAGAAAAAACTTTTGGAACTTGGCCGGACGATGATGGTTGAACCCAAGGTTGTTGTGCTGGATGAGGTGGGTGCTGGAGTTAACCGGACTTTACTGAGAGAAATTGGAGATGCAATTCTGAGTATGAATAGAGATCGTGGTTATACTTTTTGTATGATAGAACATGATATGGATTTCATCAGTAGACTCTGTGATCCTGTCGTAGTGATGGCGGAAGGTAAAATACTGGCTGAGGGTAGTGCGGATGAGATTAAGTCCAATGAGGACGTCATAGAGGCTTATCTGGGAACCGGATTGAAAAACAAAGGTGAGGTACTGACTGGATGACTTATTTGACAGGCGAAAAATTAACCGGAGGTTATGGTGGTGCCGATATCATCAAAGACTGTACAATTGCAGTAAATCAAGGTGAGATTGCTGTAGTAGTCGGCCCAAACGGAGCCGGGAAATCTACTGCTATGAAAGCTCTGCTGGGAATGCTGAATCTGCGTGAAGGACGAGTTTTGCTGGATGGACAGGATATTTCTAAACTTTCGCCCCAGCAAAGAGTAGCTAAAGGCATGGCCTTCGTTCCGCAAAACAACAATGTCTTCGTCACAATGACCGTAGAGGAAAACCTGGAAATGGGCGCATTTTTGCGAAGAGACGACATCACGGAAACGATGGAGCAGGTTTACGAACTCTTTCCGATCCTGAAAACTAAACGCAGACAGGTTGCCGGAGAGCTTTCCGGAGGCCAACGGCAGCAGGTTGCTGTTGGACGGGCTTTAATGACCAGTCCTACGGTTTTGATGCTGGATGAACCAACTGCAGGAGTTTCACCAATTGTGATGGATGAACTCTTTGACCGCATCATTGAAATCAAGCGGACTGGTATCGCAATACTGATGGTTGAGCAAAATGCACGTCAAGCCTTAAATATTGCAGATCAGGGATTTGTGCTGGTTACAGGCGAGAATCGTTTTACCGACACCGGAGAAGTTCTGTTGGCCAATGAAGAAGTCCGGAAATCATTTTTGGGAGGTTAATGCTGGAATATTCTACTGAACTATTAAACGCACTTGTACTGATTACAAATTATGTTTTGATTCCGGCAATTTCCTATGGCTCTCAGCTGGCGCTCGGTGCAGTCGGAGTTACATTGGTTTTTGGAATTTTACGTTTTGCGAATTTTGCACATGGTGAGATGATGGCCTTTGGTTGCATGGCCACCATTTTCATCACCTGGTGGTTCCAATCTCTGGGGATTTCCGGCGGAGTTTTCCCTACCGCACTGCTGGCCCTGCCTTTTGCCATTCTAGTAACTGCACTGCTTGCAGTCGCAATTGACCGTTCAATCTTTAGTTTTTACCGTATTCATAAAAGCCGTCCGGTCACATTTGTGGTGGCTTCAGTCGGTGTGATGTTTATGCTGAACGGCCTGGTCCGGATCCTGATTGGTACTGATGAAATTATCTTCCGTGATGGTCATAAATTTTTAATCAAAGCTGGTGCCTTCAAAAAAATGACAGGTTTGAGTGAAGGTTTGGCTCTCAAGCAAACACAGGTACTGACCTTTGTGCTGGCTGTCATTGCAGTACTGGCATTATTCTGGTTTTTACAGCGAACTCGAACCGGAAAAGCCATGCGCGCTTTTTCAGATAATGAAGATCTGGCCCTGCTTTCCGGAATTAATCCGGAAAGGGTTGTGCTGGTGACCTGGATTATTGCTGCCAGTCTGGCAACATTGGCCGGTGTTCTTTATGGACTGGATAAAAGTTTTAAACCGATGGTCTACTTCCACTTACTGCTGCCAATCTTTGCCGCAGCCATCGTTGGCGGAATCGGACAGCCGCTGGGTGCAATTATAGGAGGTTATGTTGTGGCATTTTCTGAAATTACAGCAACTTACGCTTTTAAAAAGTTTTTAAAATATCTGGCTCCTGCTGATCTTGCACCAGAAGGTCTGACACAATTTTTAACTGCTGAATATAAATTTGCAGTGTCATTTTTGATTCTGGTACTGGTACTGCTGATACGACCGACCGGAATTTTACGTGGGAGGGTGTTGTGAGTAATAACAGACGGGCAGTTCTAAGTTTTAGTGTAATGGGCCTGATGCTTGTTATTGTGGGATTTGGTCAATCATGGAATGTTGCCCTGGCTATTTTAAATCTCTGCCTGATTTCAGCAGTAATGTCAATGGGACTTAATATGCAGTGGGGCTATGCAGGCTTGTTTAATGCCGGAGTTATGGCTTCAACTGCAATCGGAGGTCTGACAGCAATGTTGATTTCGTATGCTCCGGTTTCTAGAGCCTGGTCTGTTGGAGGCACCAACGTTTTTGCAACTCTGCTGTCATTGTTGCTGACAGTTGCTGCGGCAATGTTGGTATGGAAAAAAATGGCCAAAGGAAAAAAAAGATCCTGGAGCATGAGCGCAGTTATAATGACAGGTTACTTGTTTATGCGCTTTTTTTATGAACAGGCAACTTCTGCAATTGAAGCAGTTGATCCGGCAAAAACCGGGTTTTTGGGTGGCTTGGGGTTGCCGATAATAGTTTCATGGCTTGCAGGCGGTCTGGCTGCAGCTGCACTAGCCTGGCTGATTGGCAGGATTGCTTTGGGACTGCGTTCCGATTATTTTGCAATTGCAACACTTGGCATCTCTGAAATCATGATCTCTATTCTTAAAAATGAGGACTGGCTGTCACGTGGAGTTAAAAATGTTACAGGTCTGTCTCGACCTGTACCCTATGAAGTTGATCTGCAGCAGTCAGAGTGGTTTAGTAAACTGGTGCAGTGGATTTACGGTTCTGCAGAAGACGGCAGCGCACTCAGTGCAGACATGATGCGTGAGGCCATGCAGTTAAGTGCCGGGGTCTTTGTAAAACTTTGTTATACAGTTCTGTTTCTTGCAGTTGTACTGATCATTTTGGGATTTGCCACTCGTGCTCTTAATTCGCCATGGGGACGCATGATGCGGGCTATTCGTGACAATGAAACCGCCGCTGCTGCTATGGGTAAAGATGTGACCAGCAGGCATCGGCAGGTATTTATCATCGGCTCTGCAGTGATTGGAATCTCAGGTGCGATGCTGACTACACTGGATGGACAGTTCACTCCTGGAAGTTATATTCCGCTGCGTTTCACCTTTTTGATTTGGGTAATGGTAATAATCGGTGGCAGTGGAAACAACTTAGGTGCAATAATTGGGGCCTTCATCACCTGGTTTGTCTGGATTGAAGCAGAACCATCTGCACTCTGGCTGGTTAGTCAAATCAATGTATTTCTGGAAGAATCTAACCCTTTAAGGCAGCATCTTCAGGAAGTTGCTCCACATATGAGAATGGTGTTGATGGGTTTAATTTTAGTTTTGGTGCTGAGATTTAAACCCAAAGGCATCTTACCCGAAGAAGCTCCTGATCATTATTAATTCAAGAAACGATACATTCCTTTTTGTTTAGCAAGCAAGTCTGTCTTGAGGACGAAAATTTGCACCACTCAGATCAAAGAGAAGTAACTGAAGTATAAAATAATGGCATTAAACATTGACGCAATTCGAAAACAGTTTCCTGCATTAGCTTTGTCTGATGAAGGAAAACCGAGGATTTATTTGGATAATCCAGGTGGAACACAGGTTCCACGACAGGTGCTGGAGCGTATGGAGCATTATCTAATCCATAATAATGCTAATCATGGTGGACAGTTCCGAACTTCGGTTGAGTCGGATAAGGTACTGGCTGAAGCACATCAGGCAATGGCGGATTTACTGAATGCAAGATCTGCGGATGAAATTGTGTTTGGTGCAAACATGACTACTTTGACATTTGCTTTCTCACGCTCAATCGGTCGACTTTTCAACCGCGGCGACACAATTTTACTGACGCGGATGGATCATGACGGAAACGTTGGTCCCTGGCTGCATCTGGCAGAAGATTTAGGTTTAAAAGTTCGGTGGCTGAATTTTGATTTAGAAACTTACGAATATGATTTTGCTGAAGTTGCAGACCTGCTCAAGGATGGTGCAGTTAAGCTGGCTGCAATTAATTATGCCAGTAATTGTCTCGGAACAATTAATGATGTGAAGGCAATCACGGAGATGGCTCACCAGTCCGACACTCTTGTTTTTGTTGATGCAGTGCAGTTTGTACCGCACGGACCTCTTGATGTTCAGCGGATTGGCTGTGATTTTTTGGTTTGTTCACCTTATAAGTTTTTTGGTCCGCACCAGGGGGTTTTGTGGGGGGACACGGAAATACTTGAAAAACTTGAAGCTTATAAAGTGCGTCCGGCAGACAAGATGGCACCAGGAAAATTTGAGACTGGTACCCAACTTCATGAAGGGCAGGCCGGTACATTGGGTGTGTTGGAATACCTGGAATGGATTGGTGAAACAATGGGGACTGAATTTGAGAGTGAATTTCCTGATTTCAGAGGCCGTCGTCTACATTTGCATACTGCAATGCTGGCGATTCAGGAATATGAACAAAGTCTTAGCAAAAGGCTTATTTCAGGCCTGCAAAATTTATCCGGTGTCGAAATAAGAGGAATCAGTAATCCAAATGATTATTCCCGCCGTGTTCCAACTGTTTCATTTACAGTCAGTAATCAAAATCCGGAAGAGATTGCCCTGAAATTGGCTGCAGAAAACATCTATGTCTGGCATGGTCACAACTATGCACTTGAAGCTTATCGTCATATGGGACTTGAAAACACCGGAGGTGTAGTGCGTATAGGACCGGTGCATTATAATACAATAGCGGAAATAGACCAAACCCTGGAAGTACTTGAAAGCTGTTGGTAATTAACACAAAAGACGATGTATTCAGCATTAGTCATCCTGCCTCAAAATAGATTCCGGCTTTGAATGTCTTGATTTCTGGAAAATACTGATTTAGATGCTATACGGATTATCGACTTTTGTTCTAAGACAAACTTAAAATAAGGGCATACTGAAAACTATCCTTTAGAACCTCACAAATTATCCTGGTTTCAAAATGAATTCATTAGAGCAAACTGAAAATCAAATTGAAAATCAATATATTGCTTCCAAAATGAATTCAGCATACGCAGAGTTTTTAGAGACTCATCCGGAATATGCAGAAACAGGATTGCTGGATGAGTGGCGTAAAACCGAATATGCACGTCTCGATGAAAACGGGCAGATCTACCTTGATTACACAGGTGGAGGTCTCTATGCATCAAGTCAACTGCAGGAACAATTCAGGCTTCTGGACCAGAACGTTTTAGGAAATCCACACTCTGCAAATCCCACTTCATTGGCAATGACGGATTTGGTGGAGGAAACTCGTAGCTATGTTCTCAGCTATTTTAATACAAATGCCGAAAAATATACTGCAGTCTTTTCTGCAAATGCGAGTGGTGCCTTGAAACTAGTGGGCGAAGCCTATCCCTTTGCTTCCGGCGGTACGTTTGCGTTGACCTTTGATAATCATAATTCAGTTAACGGAATTCGAGAATTTGCAAGCAGCAAAGGTGCCGCTGTGCAATATGTGCCTGTCAGTGTTCCAGATTTGCGGTTAGAACAGCAAATTCTGAACAAGGTGCTCAATTCAACAAAAATGTCCGCAAATAATCTTTTTGCTTTTCCGGCCCAATCAAATTTTTCCGGAGTTAAACACTCACTGGACTGGATTGAGTATGCTCAGCAGAAGGGGTGGGATGTTCTCTTGGATGCAGCAGCGTATGTACCTGCAAACAAACTGGACCTCAATACATTCAGTCCTGATTTTGTCTGTATTTCATTTTACAAAATGTTTGGTTATCCAACCGGAATTGGAATGCTCCTGATTCGAAACTCAAGTTACCAAAAATTGAAGCGACCCTGGTTTGCAGGTGGTACTGTTAATTTTGCCAGTGTACAGGGTAACTCTCATTATCTGGCACCAAAAGAAGCCGGATTTGAAGACGGCACTATCAATTATCTCAACATTCCTGCAGTTAAAATTGGACTGCAGCAGCTGGAAAAAGTCGGCATGGAAAATATCAGTATTCGGGTACGTGAGCTGACAGACTGGCTGCTAAATCAGTTATATGCACTGAGACACGGCAACGGTAAGCCGATGGTGCGCATCTACGGACCGGTAAATATGGAAGATCGTGGAGGAACGCTCACTTTTAACTTTTACTCACCGGATCAGCATTTGTTGGACTATCGAAGAATAGAGGAATTGGCAAACGAAGAAGGTATTTCGCTGCGGACCGGTTGTTTTTGTAATCCTGGGGCTGGAGAAACTGCAGAAGAACTTACTGCAGAAGATATGCAGGCTGCTTTCAATGAGGGGGAGGATATTACACTTCCTCGCTTTGTAAAGATGATTCAGCACCGTGGAAACAAAATGCTGGTGCAATTAGAATCTCAGTGGGACTGGCATCAAATTTCACTGATGTTTACCGTTTCTTAGCATTTGCAGCAACTTTCAGAGATAAAAGTAATCTCAATATTGGCAAAGTGACCATGGATATTGCCAATTGCCGTGTGCTACGTGATGGAAGTTAAACTGCAATGAGTGCAGTTTTATTTCATTAAAAAACTATTATTTGTTGGAATATATCTTCTCCAAACGACTCCATTCGTTGAAACCTAATATTTCTTTGAAGTCAGCGAAATTAACACCCTCGCCATCCAGGTTTAGTTTTTCTGCTTTCAAATCTTGTAAGGCTTGCTGCATGGTTTTGACGATCCTGAAAATCAACGAAACTGGATAAGCGACCATTGCAAATCCAAGTTCTCCCAAATCTGCAGGTGATAAAATCGGAGTGCGACCGCCTCCTTCAAGCATATTGGCCATTTGCGGCACATCAAATGCGGTTCCGATTTGTTCAAGTTCAGCAACTGATTGTGGTGCCTCTATGAATATTCCATCTGCACCAGCCTTTAGGTACGCTTCAGCACGGCGTAATGCTTCATCCAGTCCATAAACAGCTCTTGCATCTGTACGGGCAAGCAAGAATGTTTCCGGATTAATTTTCGATTCCGCAGCGGCTCTGAGTTTGTCTGTCATAACTTTTTGTGAGACGATCTCCTTACCATCCAGATGACCGCAGCGTTTGGGACTGACCTGATCCTCTATAAACAACGCTTGAACGCCCATGGTTTCGTAAGTCTGTATGGTACGGATTACATTTTTAACATCTCCGTAGCCATCATCTGCATCTACCAGCAACGGTAAAGAACTGGCAGACATGATGTCTCTAATGCCTACCTGCATTTCTCCAAAAGCCGCCAATCCCAAATCAGGAAGGGCATGTCTGGCAGCAAGTAGAGGAAAACCTCCGACAACGTATGCTGAAAATCCTGATTGTTCAATCAGACTTGCAGAAAGCGCATCATGGGCTGCCGGCAGCAGCAACGGCTTTTCCAGGCTTAAAGTTCCAGTCCAGCTTGTTTGTGTCCGTTGTTTCATCAACTAAAAGTTGTAGGGAATAAAGAGCGCAATTTGAGGCAGGAACCATAAAATGACGGCCATACTCAGCATGATGATCGAAAAAGGCCAGGCGCCTTTGACTACCTCCTGCAGGCTGGCTTTACCAACGGCTTGAATCACGAACAGATTCATTCCAACCGGTGGTGTAATCAGTGCGGTTTCTATCAAAAGTACGAAGAAAATACCAAACCAGACTGGATCAACCATCATTGCTTCGAGTGACGGAAATAAAACTGGAACCATAATCAAGAGCATGGAGAGAGATTCAAGGAAGAATCCCATAAATAATAAAACTATACCAACTACCAGAATAAATATTGATGGATTGGAGATGTTTTCAGTAATTAATTGTGAAATGTCCTGTGGAATGCGGTACAGAGTAATGGCATAGGAAAAAACTTTTGCACCGGCAACAATTAAAAACACCATGATTGTTGTTTTCATCGAATCCTCTACGGCCTCGACCATTATCCGCCAATTCATTCTTCCCATTACAAAGGTTATCAACAGAGAAAGGATAAATCCTACTCCGGCACTTTCAGAGGGAGTGGCCAGTCCCATGTAGATCGAGCCAATGATTGCTACAGCTAAACCTATTGTGGGTAGGGCCATGACCGTAGCCTGAACACGTTCCTGTAGAGTGGCTTTAGGTGCAGGTTGAAAGTCACTTTTTTTGGCAGAATAAATAGAAAATGCAATGAAAACCGCAATCAAAGACAAACCCGGACCTATACCTGCCAGAAAGAGAGTTGGAATCGAAGATTCTGTGACAACTCCGTATATGATCAGTGGAATCGAAGGTGGAATCATGATGCCCAATGTACCTCCGGCTGCCAGCAAACCAAGTATGAACGATCGTTCATAACCACGGCTTTCCATTTCTGGCATTGCTACTGTACCGATTGTTGCAGCAGTGGCCACAGATGAACCTGAAATTGCAGAAAAAATTCCGCAGGACAAGATTGTCGCAATACCAAGTCCTCCCGGCAAATGTCCAACCCAGGATTGAACTGCAGCAAATAAATCTTTGCCGACACCTCCTTTGAGTAAAACATTGCTCATTAATAAAAACAGAGGGACAGCTAATAATTCAAAAGAGTCCATTGTACCGTATAGTCTTTGCGGCACACCATTGAGGTTGAAACCCATCCACCACAACAAAAATACGCCTAGACCACCAAGAGCAAAGGCTACTGGTACTCGAAAAATAAAGAGGGCCAGCAGACCACCGAGAATTAAGAATGCTTCCATCTCAGAGCTTTCCTTTGTTTAAATTGTTTTTGGTTGAACTCTTACGCCAAATTTTTATAAATTCGACAAATGTCTGTAATGAAATCAAGGCAAAACCAAACCAGACAGAACCATGGGTCAACCATTTCGGTGGTGCAAGGAAAGTGTCTGTGGTATGTCCTTTGACTAGTGCTTTATACCATAATTCAAAACCGTACCAGACAACAACCAATGAGAAAATTAGAATTACCAAAATAGCAAAGGTTTCTGTACACTTGCGTGCAAGGCTGTCTTTGTCCCTGAATGCAACATCAATCACGATTAATTGCCGATGTTTGAGTGCAAAACCTCCTGCCAGAAAAGTGGCCCATATTTGAAATATTCTTGAAACCTCATCCACCCAGATGGTTGGCATGGTGAAAAAATGTCTCATGAAAACTTCATAAGTCACAAAAAAACCAACTGCAAAAAACATCCAGGCAGCTAGTTTACCTGTCCATTCAGACAGTTGGTCAATTAGTCTTATCATTGAATTGAATTGGAGAACTTCAAAGAGAAATGTCAACTGCAATGGGGACATGGTCCCCAAATGCGGTTGATTCAAGAATTAAGGATTACGGGCAGCATTAACTGCTTTTGCTCCAGCGGGACCGTTTTCTTTGATGAAACGATCTACAACAGATGCTGTTGCTTTTTTCCAGGCATCACGTTCTGCACTGCTAAGTTCAACAACAGTCATTTTGGAACGCAGTTCATTAACAATTTTTGCTTCTCCGGAATAAACTTCATTACGCAAATCTGTTTCAACTTTTTTAGCAGCACGCAAGATAATTTCCTGATTCTTCTTGGATAATCCATTGAAAAAATCATTATTGATGATTGCCACAAATTCAATGGCAAAGTCATATGACAAAGTCATGTGATCCATTACTTCATACAGTTTTCGGCTTTTGACTCCGGAAGTTCCGGTTAAACCGACATCAACCGCTTTTTGCTGATATGCCAGAAACTGTTTTGAACCGGACATAATGGTTGGTGCTCCACCCATTGCTTCAACTGTCCAGCCCCCCATTTTCCCGTAGACTCTGACTTTTTTACCTTTTAAGTCTGCCGGTAAACGGATAGCACTGCCGTTGTTTAAGTATATGTTTCTACCGTATGCCTGCCACCAGAGTACTTTTGCACCAGTCTCTTTCAGCACGGCTGCATCAAGCAGTGAACGCATGTTTGAGCCTCCAGCAGTTGCGGCACGTAAACTCGCATCGTCATTAAAAAGGAAAGGAATGTTGACAACTTCTATTGTTGGAACTGCACCTGTAAAGCGACCCAGAAAAGCAGAGCCGGCCTCGATTGCGCCTGAACCAACAGCCTGAGGTACCTGCTTGTCCTTATATAGTTGTGCGGATGGAAACAATTGAAGTTGTAAATCTCCGCCTGATTCTTTTTCGATAATATTTTTAAAAGCCAACCAGTTTTGGCCAAGGGAGTGTGATTCCGGTAACTGTAGAGTTACACGGATGGTTTCTGCATGAAGAGTCATTGCTGATACTGCGAATGTACCTGCCAGAGCAAGTTTCAATAACTGTTTTAACATTTATTCTCCAGATGATGTTGATGATGATGTAACTTGGTTTGATTTAAACAAACTGTTACGTGAATTATGTCCGAAGTTATTAGCAGTAATAATCGAACAAATGGACGTTTATTATTAGCATTTACTAAATTAATGTCAAGAAATATATCTCAACTGGTTAGTGATGTATTTTTGCTAATTATTCTGCAAGAATTTGCTTCTTGAGTTCAACTGCTGTAAAAGATTTAATACGGATTTTATATTAAGATATTAAGTAGATTTACAACATCTTTTCAGTTTTGTTTACGTGTTTGTCACTAATATGATTGTAATGACAGTTCCGATTAATATCTGTTTTGCTGATATGCTGTCCCTTCAATAATAAATATCATGAGACAGTGATTATTTCCTGAATTTAAAGTAGATTAGAGCATGACTATGCATGAACATCCACATCGACGGAAAAACATCTTGACCGGCGAATGGGTACTGGTTTCTCCGCAACGAACAAAGAGACCCTGGCAAGGCAGCCAACATTCTCCGGAAGCTAAACAACTCACTAGCTATGATCCTCATTGCTACCTCTGTCCAGGCAACTCACGTGCTGATGGTAAAAACAATCCTGATTACAAAGGTGCTTTTGTTTTCACCAATGATTTTCCGGCTTTGCTGCCTGATTTAGAATTCAGTGAATCCGCATCACCACTTTTTCAAGTTCAATCAGTTTCTGGCATTTGCCGAGTGCTTTGTTTTTCGGAAAGGCATGACCTGACTCTTCCGGAATTGGAGTTGGATGCAGTAGAAAGGGTGGTACAGATTTGGGTGGAACAGGTTAAAGAGTTAGGCAAACAATATTGTTGGATCCAGATATTTGAAAATAAGGGTGAAATGATGGGATGTTCTAATCCCCATCCGCACGGTCAAATATGGGCCGGGAATTTCCTGCCCAATGAAGTCCGTAAAGAAAATGAACAATTGTGTAATTACTATCATAGTCATAGTTCCGATCTTTTAGGTGACTATCTTGAATCAGAATTAAGTAATAATGATAGAATAGTGGAAATTAACGAATACTGGTTAGTAGTGGTTCCCTGGTGGGCAATCTGGCCATTTGAAACTCTTATTCTGCCAAAACGACACGTGGCTTGTTTTTCTGAGCTTTCCGCAGATGAACAGGCTGCACTGGCAGATTTACTCAAGATTGTACTAACACGCTACGACAATCTGTTTCAGACCAGTTTCCCATATTCAATGGGCTGGCACTTTGCACCATCTTTAAGCAATGATAAAGGGGCTTGGAGGCTTCATGCACATATCTATCCGCCGTTGCTGCGCTCAGCTAGTGTTCGGAAATTCATGGTTGGCTACGAAATGTTGGCAGAAGCTCAACGAGATTTGACTCCTGAAGAGGCAGCAGGCCGTCTCCGTGAATGCTCTAGACAGCATTACAACAAAAAAGCTGTATGAATAAAACAGCACTTAAAGCTCAACAAGGCTTTGAAAAACAATTTGGTGCTGTACCTGAGCATTTGATTCGGGCACCGGGAAGAGTCAATCTGATTGGAGATCATACTGATTACAGTGGAGGATTTGTCATGCCTGTTGCACTTGAACAAGCTGTTTGGCTTGCACTGAGACCGCGTGAAGACCAACGGGTAGTTCTGCATTCATTAGATTATGTAGAAACCACGGAGTTGAACCTGTCGAAATCTTTGGAAAAAGGAAAAGGCTGGCAGGAATATCTTAAGGGGATAAGTTGGGTTTTGCAGGAAACGGGTTGGCAACTTTCTGGTTGGGAGGGTGTTGTTACAGGTGATATACCTCAGGGAGCAGGTCTATCCTCTTCTGCAGCTCTGGAGATGGCCTGTCTTCGTGCATTTGCAGAAGTTAGTGTAATTTACTGGAATCCTCAAACTGCAGCAAAACTGGCCCAACGTGCAGAAACTGAATGGGTTGGAGTTAGTTGCGGAATTATGGATCAACTTATTTCTGCATGTGGTATTGCCGGACATGCACTTTTAATTGATTGTCAAAATCTGGATATCAAGCCGGTTAAGTTACCGACAGGGCTCAAAATAATTATCCTCGATACCAAGTCACGTCGGGGCTTGGTTGATTCACTCTACAACGAACGTTTTAGTCAATGTTTGGATGCCTCTGCAATTTTTGGGAAATCTTTGCTGCGTGAGGTGTCTCTTACAGAACTAGAAGCTAAATCATCTCTGTTAAGTCCTTTACTTTATCGGCGGGCGTTACATGTTATTAGTGAAAATAAACGCGTACGACATGCTGCAAAAGCAATGAACAACAATGACCTAGAGCTTGTCGGACAGTTGATGCAGGAATCACATTTAAGTTTGCGTGACAATTTTGAGGTTTCTAGCAGTGCTTTAGATTTGATGGTTGAACATGCTCTCTCAGCACCAGGTTGTCTGGGAGCAAGAATGACAGGTGCAGGATTTGGAGGATGTGCTGTGGCAGTGGTGAAAACAGAACTGGAAAATGACTTTATTAATTATTTTCAGGATGTTGTTTCCAAAAACCAGAGCATCAATCATGAG
>JACKQG010001322.1_pt2 | contig 24925 bp, 20 predicted proteins | sample 8237621 | NCBI WGS metagenome assembly JACKQG01 (sample SAMN15677084, study PRJNA649215) | marine metagenome | biome: marine; feature: Black Sea; material: saline water; isolation source: suspended particulate matter (SPM) from the Black Sea western gyre | collected 2013-06-09/2013-06-10 | depth... | reverse complement strand
TCCAAGGTTGGATTTCTGTTTTTGTAAACAGCATTTTATTTTTTTTAAAATTAATGATTGGACTTATGGTGGGCGCTGTCAGTGTCATCGCTGATGCTGTCCACACATTGTCCGATGTTGTTTCATCTACTGTCGTTATCTGGGGATTTAAGCAGGCTGAAAAACCTGCTGACGTCGAACATCCTTATGGTCATGGCCGAGCCGAATATATTGCAACTTTAATTATTGCAATTCTCTTGGTCGTGGCGGGAATCGAATTCATTCAAGTTGCCATAGACCGTATTCGGAATCCTGAATTGGTATCTTCGGAATGGTGGATGGTCCTTGCGTTGGTAGCAACAATCATATTGAAAGAAATCACAGCTCGCTACGCAGAATTCTTATCATCCAAGATAGCTTCCGGTACACTTCATGCGGATGCCTGGCACCATCGTACAGACGCTATATCCAGCATACTGGTTGTAGTTGCAATGATTGCGGGTATTTACGGTTATCCTGCAGTAGACGGTTGGGCTGGATTAGGAGTGGCGTTATTTTTAATCTATACTGGGTTTGAGATTGCCCGTGATGCAGTGGATGATCTCATTGGAAAACCACCTACTACAGAAGAAGTGGAAAGTATTCGCCAACTAGTAATGAATGTTGATGGTGTATTGGGCGCACACGATATTACGGTTCATAGTTATGGCCATGATAAGTTTGTAAGCGTTCATGTTGAGATTGATGCGAATGAAACAACGGCTGTAGCCCACGATATTTCTGAAGAAGTGGAAGATCAACTTGAAAATGCATTAGGTGTAGAACCGACAGTTCATATGGACCCAGTTCATCCAAGAGATCCCATGGTGCAGGATATTAATTCTTATTTAGAAGAAACATGGCTAAAGGATGGACGAATCACTGACATTCACGATATTCGTGTAGTTAAAACTGAAAACCACAATGTGATTTTATTTGGTATAAATGTTAAAGTGGGAATGTTACAGAATCAAATTGTAGAATGCTGTCAATCCTTGGAAGAAGATCTAAAACAAAAGTTCAGTGGTTTTGACATAAATATTAAGGTGTCACCTCTTCATCGATATTGATTATTTCAAATCATTAAATATATGGAATAAGCCCTTTAGGGTCAGGTCATCATCAAAGGTGATTTTTGTTTTAGCAATACCACCGATAACTTTACCTAATCCACCCGTAACTATTACTGGAATATCGTTCCAACCTTTTTCATCTTTGATTCGTTTGATCATTCCATCAACTTGATCGGCGGCGCCAAACAAAATACCGCTTTCCAGATTCGTTCGTGTATCTTTACCGATTGCAGAATTAGGAATCTCAAAATCGATGCGGTGCAATAAAGCGGCATTTTGGAATAAGTGAATGGCACTGGTCTCAATTCCGGGAGCGATAGCGCCGCCGATAAAACTTCCTTTTTCGTCAATAACATCATACGTTGTTGCAGTACCGAAATCCACCACGACAGCTGGTTTACCATACAGTTTTCCTGCAGCATACACATTGGCAATGCGGTCTGGACCAACTTCTTCCGGTGAAGAAACATCCAACTTTATCCCAAGATTCGTAGAGCCATTTACCTCAAAAGGTGTGATGTTTAAATAATGATTACACATTTTTTTAAACACAAATGTTTCTTTCGGCACGACACTGCCAATGACAATTTCGTTAATTTCGTCAAGATCGCGGTCAGCATCTTGGGCTAATAATTTTAAAGAAACCCAACATTCATCAATTGTCCGTGTTGAGTCTGTCGTAAACCTCCAGCTTTCAATAATTTCACTATCTTTAAAAAGACCAAGGACTACATTTGTATTACCGATATCGATTGCTAAAATCATGATTTAATTATGTGCATATCTCCACTCGTAAATATTTTTTCATTTCCATTTATTTTTATAATTGCTGCTCCGTCTGTATCGATGCCCATGAATTCACCTGTTTGTGTTTCATTTTCTACTTCAAACTTAACTTTCTTATTAACATGATTACAATATTCCGTCCATAAATCCATTAAACGGGATGGATATTTATTTTCGGTTAATTCTACATGCAATGGTTCAATATAATTCATTATTTTAGCTAATACCAATTCTCGCTGTATGGATGATGATTTTTCCATAAAAAATGATGTTGCTTGTAATTCTGGCGGTAATTCATTTTCCTGTTCATTGATATTTAGACCCATACCCATAACCACCCATTCAAGGACTTTACCCTGTACTCGGCTTTCGCAAAGAATTCCCCCCAGTTTTTTGTTATTTACCATAATGTCATTCGGCCATTTTAAGTTTACGTCCAAACCCAATTCTGCAAATGCCTTTACGATGGCTACACCCGTTAATAATGGAAACCACCCGGACAGACGACTGTCTATTCCCGGTTTAATGATGAGTGAAGCGGTTATACTTTTCCCCGGAACTGAAATCCACTTTCGACCACCTCGTCCTTTGCCGGCAGTTTGTTTATCCGCAATAACAATTGTTCCCTCGGTCGCACCATCTCCGATCAAATCCCACGCGTCCTCATTTGTGGATTCAGTCCACGTATAATGCTCAATTATTTTACCCAATACTGATGTGGTAAGATTGGTTTGGATGAGATTAATAAACACTAATTATACAAAAAATAATTGCAGTTGTATAAACGTGAAAATTAATCCTGCTACCGATCCAGCAAAAACTTGTAATACAGTATGTGCTTTCAAAACGACTCTTGCATAACTGACAGAAATTAAAATTAGGAAGGCTGGAATTGGGAACTGAAATCCGGCAATCCACAATGCAACGATGGGTCCACCCACTCCCATGGCATGGATGGATATTTTCCAATAACGAGTAATCAAAATAGTGATAATTGTATTTGTCATATAACAAAACATCAGGCCTCGGACCAACGGTTCAGTATTCATATACGTCAGTATCAAAAATGCGATGCCCGAATAAATTATCCCCAACATGAGAGGAAAAATTCGCTGCTCCTTTTGCGACGCATCCAAGTCTGATATTTTCCCCATTTTTTTTAAAATTAACACAGTACTTACAGGAATAAAATTGGAGAAGATGAAACACACTAAAAGTACATTTAGGGCGTTTGCTGCAATGGGTTCACTGCCAAATAAAAGTAAATAAAATGCAGCAAACGATATGAGCATGGGATGGAAAACGAAAGAGATTATGGAGGAAAACAGGCGGGGATTCATGTAAAAAGAATTACTATAAGCTAGGCTGATATTCGCCAAAAACCGAACGGAGCGTATCCGATATTTCACCTAGAGTACAATTATGCTTAACGCACTCAATTATAGGGGGAATTAGATTTTCTGAACCAGACGCTGTTGATTTTAGTTCGTTCAATCTATTTTGAACATGGTCATTATTTCGGTTTGTTTTAAAATTAGTTACTCGCTTCGTTTGCTCTTCTATGGCAGATAGATTAATTGATAATAAGTCAGATTCATCCGTTTCATCTGAAGTATACTTATTTACTCCAACAATGACCTTATCTCCGGAATCTACTTTAGATTGAAATTCATAGGCACTCCGAGCAATTTCACTCTGCACCCAGCCTTTTTCAATCGCGTCAACAGCACCACCCATTTTGTCAATTTCAGCTATGATTTCTTTTGCTTCTTTTTCCAGCTGATCTGTTAGAGCTTCTACAACATAACTTCCACCAAACGGATCGGGATGATCAGCAATCCCTGATTCATGTGCGATAATTTGTTGAGTGCGTAGTGCCAGTTTAACTGCATCATCTGACGGCAATGCCAACGCTTCATCTCGTGAATTCGTATGAAGAGACTGTGTACCACCTAATACTGCTGACATGGCTTGAATAGTTGTTCGCACAACATTATTATCAATTTGTTGAGCTGCCAACGTTGAACCACCTGTTTGGGTATGAAAGCGACACATCATGGCTTTTTCTTCTGTGGCCTCAAATCGTTCTTTCATAATATGTGCCCACATCCGCCGAGCGGCTCGAAATTTGGCTACTTCTGTCAAAAAATCATTATGAGCATTAAAAAAGAAAGAAAGACGTTTCCCAAAACGATTCACATCCAATCCCTTTTCAATAGCCGCTTGGACGTAAGCGATTCCATCTGCTAACGTAAAAGCCAATTCTTGAGCGGCTGTTGAGCCAGCTTCACGAATGTGATAACCGGAAATGGAAATCGTATTCCAATTCGGAACATGATCGGAACAGAAACTAAAAATATCCGTCACAATTCGCATGGAAGGTCCAGGCGGATAGATGTATGTACCACGAGCAATATATTCTTTTAGAATATCATTCTGAATTGTGCCCTTCAATTTGTCTGGTGAAATGCCTTGTTTCTCTGCTGTAACGATATAGAACGCCAGAAGAATGGCAGCTGTGGCATTGATTGTCATGGATGTGGAAACAGATTCCAATGGAATATCATTGAATAATTTGATCATATCTTCAGACGTTGAAATTGGCACACCCACTTTGCCTACTTCTCCATCGGCTAAATCATGATCTGAATCATACCCAATTTGCGTGGGTAAATCAAAGGCCACTGATAATCCCGATACGCCTTGATCTAATAGATATCGATAACGTTTATTGGATTCTTCTGCCGTGGTGAAACCGGCGTACTGACGCATGGTCCATAGTCGGTCTTTGTACATATTGGGATGAATTCCCAGGGTAAAGGGAAATTGGCCTGGTTGTTCTTTATTCAAGACATGCCTCGATCTTTTTTGACAGCTTGATAGGCATCATTCACGGATTTGAATTTTTCTTCCGCAAGATTTTTCAAGTCTATACCCAGGTGAGATACTTTATCCGGATGGTATTTAGATGCCATTTTTCTATATGCTTTTTTCACTTCGCTATCAGTGGCAGAATTTTCTATTTCAAGTATCTTGTAAGCAGAATGTGTTTCTTTAACAAACATAGCTTTAATTGAATCAAAATCATGTTCATTTATATTCAAATAATGGGCAATGGTGTGAATAACTCTAATTTCGTCAGGATGAACGTGACCATCGGCTTGGGACAAGCCGAATAAAACATGAATTAGTTCCAGGCGACTGGGATGATCCATTGAGCGTTGAATTTGCCGGCACACATCGCGAATGGGATAATCCTGTTTTATGATGTCCTTGAACAGGGTCATATATTCCTGCGTGTTTTGATGACTGAATTGCTGGCGCAGGAATTGTTTGACGTAATCCAGTTCTGATTTCAGCAACTGCTTATCTGCTTTCATGACCGCACCTAAAAGCACCAAAAGAGAGACCATAAAATCTCCCGGTTTTGTACGGGGATAACTTTGTGTCGCTGAACCAAATGTTCTTTGACTGGAATAGTCGCCGGAGGATGCGAGATAATACCCGATTATTGCACCTATGGGTCCGGCTAGTGCCCAACCCAAGCCGCCAAATAGAATTTTTTTACTTACACTCATTATTTTCCCGGATTATTAGAAAGGCGAAACTACACAGATTCTTTTCTGTGAAAAAAGTTATATTCTACCGTGGATTTGCCGTTAAAAACTCGTATGGCCTTGTGGTGGAATCGACCACGGGAAAAATCGAACGGAAAAGTAAGTTTAGCTTTACGGAAAGAACGCTACCCATTATCTAACCTTTTGGTTCTATTACCAAAAAACCCGGAACATTCCCGCTTGGCACGCATCTTTATACAGTCATTGCAAAATGCCGTCGGCCCGGAAGGTCGCATACACGTGAGATTTATTGCCATGAGAAGAAATTTAGAATTTGTTGATTCATCCATAAATGATCGCTTGATTACATATTCAAACGAACATATAAATCGCTGGGGATTGCCTTATAAGTCATTTCTGGAAATTGTATTTTCATCGCAACCGGATGCTGTGATTGATTTGAATCTTGATTTTGATCCTGTGTCAGCCACAATTGTTCAACAATCCAATGCGCCTATGCGGATAGGTTTTTATAGTGAAGAAAGTGAAAAATATTTTAATATATTAATCGAACGAAAAGGAAGTGATTATCTTGAAAAAGGATTTAGAAATATCCAACAATTATTGGGATTAGTATGAATATATATATATATGAAAATTGCCGTGCGTTGAACTTGGAACCGATTACATTGACTCGGCCATCGTTTGAAATACGATGCGGTGCTTTAACGTGTATTGAGCGAATTAACTTATTATTGCCAGATGCGAATATTCATTTGTTTGTTCGTCCTGATTTAGAAGATATAACGAAAGAAACGTTCCCTGGACATCAAGTAAATCCCACCCAAGTTGAAGAAGGAATTTGGCTTTTGGGTAATGTACTTTGGAGTGATGAAGATATTGATACAATTAAAGATCAACAATCGACTCTGTTTTATGCCAATAATACTCTCATCGGAGCTCATCTTACACATGAAGCAGGGCAGAAGTGGTTGGAGTCCGGTGGGCCGATATTAGGCGATTTGGACATTGATTTTGCAAAGAGTGATTTAAGTACTTATGTATTAGAGTATTTATGGGAAGCCGTTGATTTAACCTATCAGCAAATTGAAAAAGATATACAGTATTTCACGGAATTTTCAACACCTGAAACAGATGCCATTATGATTAATGAAAAAAATATTTTTACTCATAAATCCTCAATCATATCTAAAGGAGCTGTTATAGATGCATCTCATGGGCCGGTGATTATTGCGAACGGAGCGAGTGTAAAACCATTGGCTTATTTGGAAGGTCCATTATATTTAGGTGAAAAGTGTGTTGTTGAACCCCTAACACAAATCAAGGGAGGTTGCTCAATTGGACCGGTCTGTAAATTAGGCGGAGAGGTCAACAGTGTTATCATGCAGGGGTGGAGCAACAAAGTTCATGATGGTCATATGGGAGATGCATATTTAGGGCAATGGGTAAACCTTGGAGCGGGAACCGTTAACAGTAATTTAAAAAATAATTATAGCGATATTGATGTGATGGTTAATGGTACAATGACAAATACAAGTTCAAAACATGTAGGCTGTTTTATGGGCGACCACGTGAAAACGGCTATAGGAACTCGACTTAATACAGGCACGGTAATTGGTCCGGGAAGTAATATTGCTGTCAAAGGATTTCCACCAAAAACAATCCAACCATTTTCATGGTGTGTAGGTGAAAAAATCAAACGTAATAAATGGGATGCATTTATTGAAACTGCAAGAATCGTTAAAAAACGGAGAGGATTAGATTTGTCATCCGCTGAAGAAGAATTGTTACAGAAAATTTATAAATTACACTATGGAGTGGATTAACTGTGTCAATCCAGCATCATTGATGCAATCCAAAAAATATGTTTGATTACGATTACATTATAATTGGTTCAGGATTTGGAGGGTCTGTATCTGCATTACGGTTATCCGAAAAAGGCTATAAAGTACTGGTAATTGAAAAAGGGAAATGGTGGAAAAGCAGTGATTTCCCAAAAACAATCTGGAATTTGAAAAAATGGATGTGGCTGCCATTATTTAGGTTTTTCGGTTTTTTTAGACTTACATATTTTCGTCATATTGGAATTTTATCCGGAGTGGGTGTCGGCGGAGGTTCACTTGTTTATGCCAATACATTACCCGTGCCGAAAAAATCTTTTTATACATCCAAAAGCTGGTCACATTTGGCGGATTGGGAAGAGGAATTAAAAGAATATTATCCGTTAGCGCTTAAAATGCTAGGGGCTGACCGAAATCCAAGAATGGAACCCGGCGATATTGCACTTAAGGAATTAGCAAAAGATTTACATAAAGAAGGCGAATTTAAATCAACGAATGTTTCGATCTTTTTTGGTAAACAAAATGAAACTGTCCCGGATCCATATTTCAATGGAAAAGGTCCGGATAGAGCAGGGTGTACATTTTGTGGTGGTTGTATGGTGGGCTGCAGGTATAATGCGAAAAATACATTGGATAAAAATTACCTGTATTTAGCTCAAAAGGAAGGAGCCAAGATCTTGGCTGAATCAAAAGTTGTAGATGTAAAACCATTGGGAAATGAAAACGGTTCAGAGGGATATGAAGTAGAATGGCAGCAATCAACATCCCTGTTTTTAGGAAAATCAGGAAAATTGACCTGTAAAGGTGTTATTTTTTCCGGTGGAGTTTTGGGAACAGTCAAATTACTTTTGAAGCTTAAAAAAACATCTCTACCTATTTTATCAGATAAATTAGGAAACAAAGTCAGAACAAATTCTGAAGCACTTATGCCGGTGACAGCTTTAGATAAAAAAACAGATTATTCCAAAGGTGTGGCAATAGGATCAATTTTACACATCGGCGAGCACAGCCATTTGGAACCAGTTCGGTATTCAAAGGGATCCGGCTTCTGGCGATTAATTATGTTACCAAGAGTTGAAGGAAAATCATTTATAGTTAGATTTTATAAGATAATGGCTGATTTTATTAAACATCCAATACATAATTTGAAAACCATATTTGTTGATGATTGGGCTCAACGGACACAAGTTTTGTTATTTATGCAAACGCTGGATAGTACATTAAAGTTTAGCGAAAGATCATTTGGCTTGGGAATGAAAACCGGTTTGGAAGAAGGAAAAGCTCCCACACCGTTTATACCTGAAGCACAATTCATGGCCGAAAAATATGCTGAAAAAATAAATGGCAAACCCATGATGCCCAATAACGAAGCTTTATTTGGAATTCCGACTACAGCTCATATTCTCGGAGGAGCATGTATGGGAAAAGATATACATGAAGGTGTTATTGATAAAAATAATCATATTTTTGGATATGAAAATATGTTCGTATGCGACGGTTCGATGATATCGGCTAACCCCGGTGTAAATCCATCGCTGACGATTACAGCCCTTACAGAACGAGCTATGAGTTTTATTCCAAAAATTTTATAAAGAGTTCAGTATTTTTTCATCGTAAAATAAAAACGTAACTAATTTCACGATATTTCTTGTTAAAACCAGTCAAAAATTTTCTAAATAAAGCTATTGACGTAACAATAACACTCGATTAACTTAACGCCCGATTTTAGAGGGAAAAAACTAAATGTTAGAAGGAATAATATGCCCAGCGTGTGAATCACCTCTTGAGGAAGAACAACTCAAGGAAAAATTAACATGCCCAAAATGTAAACACGATTTAAAGGACAGAAAATATTTAGATTTTCTAGAATATTTGATGACCAATGGTATTGTAAAAGATTTAGATTTCTTTGATCCTGAAATATACAGCGAAGATATTGAAGATCTGGATCAGACTGAAGAAGAAGATGTAAATCCCGCTGATTTTGAAAAGAAAAAGGATACATTCAGTCTATACGAAAATGAAATGGTTCGCCAAAAAGATGAAGAAGAAAATGAAAAGCGACCCGAATATACCGAATTTGACGGGCTTGAAGAAGATTGGGAAGAATTTAACCGTCGGGAATTTGATAATTTTTAATTTCCATTAAGGAGGAGTTATGGACAAGAAAAAAGTCCAACAAATTAATATAGAATTAGATGAAAAAGTCAGTAGCGGTGAATATGCAAATTTTGTTGTTGTTACACATTCTCCAGCAGAATTTGTAATGGATTTCACTCGATTGTTGCCAGGCGTGCCCAAAGCAAAAATTCATTCCCGCATCATTATGGCCCCACAACACGCCAAAGCCTATATGATGGCATTACAGGATAATATCAAAAAATTTGAAGATAAACACGGGGAAATCAAATCCCCGGGGAGTGAATCTTTTCAGGGGTTTGGCGTTAAGCCGCCAGAGGGCAACCTTCCTAATTAGTGTTTTAACGAAAACTCACCCAACTGCTACGTTACTTCAAAGTTCTTCAACCATCATGTACTACAGTACACTTTAGCTTCAGAACTTTTTGCGCCCTGCATATAGATAACTTTTCGCTCAAACACGAGTTTCTGTAAGGCACAAATTAAATTTTATTCGTAGAGGACCCAAGTTTTCCCTCGTTTTATTTCCCTCATTTTCACAATCACCCAGAGGGAAATAACAACCCACGCAATTCCAAAACCAAATAGCCCACCAAAAATCACATCGCCGGGATAGTGTACACCAACGTAAACACGACTAAAAGCAACGATAGCTGCCAAGGCAAATAATATATATTTCCATTTGGAATAAAAATATGTTATTACTGCTGCCGCACAAAACATATTTGCAGCATGATTGGAAACAAAACTGTATTTCCCTCCTTTGTGTACGAGAAGATTAATTGATTCAATAAAGGTATGAGATGGTCGGAGACGACCTATCATTGGTTTTATAAATTGAGCGGAAATTGAATCAGTCGCAACGACAGATAATATGAGTAAGGCAGCAGTAATTTTACCTCTTGATCCACCTTTAAAAATTAAGCCAAAAACTAGAATCAATATGGGAATGGCCCAATAATCCTGATTGGTAATAATGGGCATAATGAAATCAAAAATAGGGTTGGACAACTTTCCATTGAAAAAATAAAACAAAGCTGTATCAATACTATTCAGCCAGGAGATCATTTGTTGTGAATTTCATTAGCTTTATAAAATACCATATTTTAATCTGAAAGTTAATACGCCCCGTAATCTATGGAAACTGGGGCGTATCATTTGGTATGGGGAATTTTAGAGTTTAGCTTGTAAGCGTAAAATGATCGATTGGCCTAATGTAGGTCCGCCCATTATTTCCACATGGCGATGATCCAGTACATTGTTAATCGTCAACATTGCAGACAGATGATCATTGAATTTGTAACTGGCATGCAAATCAGCAATGAAATATGAATTAATTTTTCCAAAATAAATTCCGGATGACCAAGGAAACGCATCTACATACCTGACATTTAACGTACTGCTAAAGTCATATTTTTTGGGGTTATATTGAATTTTCAATCCACCTTTATGCTGGGGTGCGTTAATGGGATCGGGAGTATTAGTTATGGGATTCATGAATTCAGTTATACTTAAATAAGAATAATTTAAACCCACTGTCCATTCTCTGTTTAAAAACCATGCAAGGCTCATATCTAAACCTCCCATGTCTACTTCACCATAATTAACATAACCCACAACCACGGGTGGATTTTGACCCCGGGTTGTATCCATTGCGGCTAATCCTTCTATGTAATCTCTCCAATTATCAAAAGACGTTTCCAAGTCTTCTTGATCCAAAATATTATTCGGATCATCATTGATTACACCATCTCCATTCCAGTCAGTTGATAAAGCTCGCTTTTCTAAAACAAGGGGTGAAATAAAAGAAACTGAACTAATGAAAGAATCATAATGATTAAGAAAGAAATCTACGGTTCCATATACTCTGGGTGTTAAGCGCCCTTTATAACCCAATTCAAGTGTCCGCATAACTTCGGGGTACATACCTTCATGATCATTAACTACATTTTTAAAATGACCTGCAACTTTAGGATCTGTTGACGGGAAGAAGAAAATTTCTTCATCAGGGTTAAACACGTTGAGGCTAGAAGCTTCGTAAGGATCTTTCCAATAGACTCGGTTGGTTGCGCTGTCCCGGGGGAATATATATCCATTGTGGGCACCTTTAGCGTATACTTTAAATGTAACCACACGCGTTACAAATATATCCAAAAATAAGTGCTGGTTAGAGGGCGTATTAAACGCTTGCGCATACGTTAACCTTACATTTTGATTTTCTCGGGGGCGCCATATGATGCCGATTTTTGGTGAAACCTGAGTACCCTCTGAATCATCCAGATTTAGTTTCCAGTTCATAGGATTGTAATTACGGTTACTATTATTGTAATCAATTAAATTCGTTAAACGGTCATGAGAGTCAAAACGGGTCGCTTGGATCAATTCCCATTTATCAGTCAATTTCCAATTTAATTGGTAATAAAGACCAAATTCATTCACGACATACCGATTGTCTTCAGCTTGTTCATCAATACCTTCATCGATGTTTTCATCTATGAGACCGTCACCATCATTATCAATACCATCTGCATACACATCACCCACACCATTTACGCCCGGTTCCCAGGGGTCGGGCAAACCATTCCCATTGGTATCTTCGTAATCGTCACTATCGCCATCATTGTCAATACCATCCTGAATAGCATTTAGAACATTATCCGTGGAATCATGAGACCATACATTTACTTCTTCGCCAACATCATATAATAGATTATCATTTAGATCTACATAACTAATTGGGGAAAACGCTTCACCATTACCATTATTATCCCGGCGATCCACACGTTTATTATCAGATAAAATTGAACCGCGAGTATCCGGCATAGTAAGGAAATAATCTAATCCCCATACAAATCGAAAATTGCCATTTAATAATTCTAAAGAATGTTGGAGCTGTGTACTCCATTTTCCGGAACGGTCATAGATTTGTCCTCCCGTAGACAGGTTCCTTGTTGGATGTGTGGGATCTCCTGAAAAACTGGTATTCAAATACGACTGGAGGAAAAAATTCTTATAGCGCAGGCGGCCATGCCAATATTTATATACCCAGCCATCAGCAAGATACCGTGCAATGCCGGTAATGTTAATATTACGTGCATAAGCATAACCGTGTGAAAAGCTTGCAGTAAAATCCTGATTTGGTTCGTAATCTACTCGTATATCATAACGGTAGTTTTTCACATTAAAATCAGGATAATCATCCACACCGTCATCATTGGCATCTGCTTCAAACCTTGGGAAATTGGAAGGATATTCTAAATGAAAATCTCCTTCACCGCCGAACAATCCATCTGAATTGGTATCAAATAAGATATTACCTGCATCGTCATATTCATAATCACCAAAGCCAGACCCAGACCATTCACCTGTCTCTTCGTCATATGTGCCGGATTTATAACTTCCAAAACGACCCATCCAGCGGGAGCCAAGTTCATCTTTTTCATCCACGAGACCATCCCCATCGTTATCAAAGCCATCAAACCAGATTTCATCAGATCCATCTATGCCTTCATCAATACCTGTATCAATTAGCCCATTACCGTCATTATCCAACCCATCGGCATAATATCTGCCAATTTTATCTTCAGTAATGCCCCAAAGGATAATTCCATTATCTAAATAATAACGATTGTATGGATCATTTGCTGCTTCATCCACCATTTCTTGGGTTATTGTGGGGCTTCCTGCTTCAGTATTAAATGGTAAAATTCCATCTATATTATCTTTATATCCTAAACCAATCCAACTATCATTTTCATCTATAAATCCATTTCCATTATCATCTATACCGTTGTTGGGAATCTCACTAACGGAAATGCCTGTAAGCATTTCTGCAGTAAAAAATGGATTACCCACTTCAGAACTATTATTATTTTCATCCACGCCATTGTGTCTTAATTGTGCTCGTCCTAAGAATGATGGATCATGCCCCTCATATTCATCATCATTAAAATGTTCCCAATCATATGCATTGAAAGCAACACCGGAAATTTTAAATGCTAAATCTTTAAAAGTACCTGCATGGCGAACTGTCAGTTTTTTTAAATATCCTCTTTCCTGGGACAAGTTACCACCTTGTATATTTACAGTTGTTCCCGTTGATTCACGAGGAGGAGATGTAATTATGTTTAATACACCACTGTGAGCATTGGGGCCATAAAGAGCGGAGGAGGGCCCCAGTACAACTTCAAACTGTTTTACATCTTCGAATGAAACAGGGATAACGTTATACGCAATCAATCTAAGAGAAGGAACATTTGCCATTCGACCATCTGTTAACGTAAGCAACCTGGAACTGAAAGATGAATTAAATCCCCGGGCGCTTAAATTATAACTGTCCACACCGGATTGAGTAAAATCTACGCCTTTGACTTGTTTCAAGTAATCACCAAGATTTGTGTTACTTTCTCGGCGAATTTCTTTCTGTGTAATAACGCTGATCGCCGCAGGAGCATCTTCTACTCGTTCCCGTCTTCGAGATGCAGTTACTACATAGGTCTCCATTTGGATGGCCTCTCGAGTCAATGCAATATTAGCAGTAGCTGTTTCACCCAAGGTAAGGGTTAAATCCTGTGTTTGATCTTCATAACCAATATATGTGATTTTGATCGTCACTGCTCCAACAGGAACATTTTGGATAGTATAGTGACCCTTTATGTCCGTAGCGGCACCCATTGTTGTTCCTTGAACAATCACATTTGCACCAATGAGAGGATCATGATTGCTTTCGTCTTCAACCCGACCGGTGATAGTCCCACTTTGGGCAAAAAGCTGTGAAGTAACAGCAGTGAGTGTGAAATAAAATAATATTCTCTTCATAAATTCCTTTTAAATAAACAGACAGCCCCACCTGGAAGTGGAGCTGTCTGAGTTATCATATGTTCAACGAAAAGCTGTAAGCTTATTTCAACAGCATCATTTTCTTTGTTGCTACATTATTTCCTGACTCAATACGGTAAATATAAACACCGCTTGGAAGAAGTGAACCATTTGTATGATGGCCGTCAAATTTTATGGAATGACGTCCAGTATTTAGGTCACCAGAAAAAAGTACAGCAACTTTTTGTCCGAGCAGATTCCAAACGGTAACGTCTGTTTGTGACTGTTCGACAATATCAAATATGATATTGGTGCTGGGGTTAAATGGGTTTGGATAATTCTCATACACAGCAAATTTAGCCGGGAGAATATTTTCAGACACAACACTGGCTGTATCTTCTTGTGTAATTATATCAAACAAAGCATAAACATCTCTTGCTTGAAGATCCGGTACACAGGAATTACCAATCTGAAAGACCAAACGACCATTGGTACCATCGTAATCATGATCTGAATCATCTACCGTAACTCCTGCTTGTGCCAAAACGTCCAACGCATACACTGCAGTCGCTTGACCGGTTTGTGCTAATGCATCTTCTACAGAGACACCTGCTGTGAGAAGGGCAGTCAATGTTGTGCCGGCATAAGCACCAACTTCTGCACCCAATGCTGCAGCAGTTGTAGCGTCTAAACCAAAAATCATAGCAGCCAAACCTTGCATGCCAACATCTGCTAAAGAATCAGCAGTCGCGATGAGAGCAGAGGTCGCATCCAAGCCTTGAGTCACAAAATAAACCACTAATGCTGGAGTATCAACAACACCGTCACCATCGGTGTCTACCCACGTTGACGGATCAGAAAAGGTACTATATGCATCTTTCAAAGCGCTGGCTGAGGCCAGAAAATTGTAGGTCATATAATAACCGGTGAATTGAAACGGTGAATCATCTGCGCCGGGTTGTTCCCAAAATGGGACACCATCAGCACCCATGGGATCAAAATAATAACCCCAATCGGTATCGACAACACCATCCGGTACACCGTCACCATCTATATCTACTCCTGTTCCACCGAGAATAGGATAAGTACCAACATTGACAGGTATGCCTTGGGCAGCTAGCGCTGCTACAGTAAGTGTATCCCCGGGAGCCAAAGTGATACCGAGATGACGATTTAGAAATCCAGCATCATCAATACCGCTGTCAGAATCCTGGCCATCAATCGCATGCCATTCGAGTGTTGCTTCTTCAAAGCCGGTATTATCATCATTAAAATAGCCGGTAAAAACACCAAAATTATCAAGATTAGCACTTGGGTCTTCCCAGTCATCCGGTGCATCAAACCAGTCAAAGACAGTTGATTGAGAAATACCAAAGCCCCAAGTGAACGAGCCTGCAGTGGGATCATAGGAATCAGATGTACTTGAGGAGGTGATATCTGCATTATCTGAAACAGGAGCAATCACCGCAAATGTTGAACAGTTTTCTGTATCGGTGGTTGGATACGTTGAAGATGTTCCTTCAATAGCCGGAATCAGCATTTGACTTTCTTCCTGGTTTAATCCAACGCTTAGGTCAATACCAAAGTAGGCTAATCCAGCAGGAGTTAAGAGAATATCCGGTGTTTCCACTACAGCAATGGTATCTCCCGGAGCCCATCCGGCTAATGTTGCCGAAAACATAGATGTACTGGCATTGGGCCAATGAGCATCCAATGTATATTGGGCAACAGAATCATCTGCGCTACCGGTTAATCTGGCTACGTTAGTGTAAATAACCTTTACACCTTTTAGCTGGTACGAGCCAGTAAATGTTTGTGCCTGCAGAACTGCAGAAAGCACAAGAGTAATGATTATACTTGTTAGCAATTGTTTTTTCATATTTAATCCCTTGCAAGTTATTAGTTAGTTAAGAACGAATTCTTTCCACGAAAGGCGTTGCCTTGTCCGTCCCGTCATGTAAAGTATACCACGTTTTTGTATCCTTTTTCAAACAATATTTTAATAATGTGATTTGGGTCATTTTTTGTAATTACGGCGTTGTAACCACCTCCAAATCGCCCAAAAAAGAATTATTGAGCCGACGAAGAAAAGTACGTTCGCCAAAATAATTGTTTCAAAATTATTCATGATAATAGGAATAAGAAATATATAATAAACCTTAAATTAAAACCAAGAAACAAGACGTATTAAGTTTGTCTGATCAATGACATTAAATTTGGCTTTGATATTTTAATCTATGAACACAAATATTTGAAGGAAAAGAAATGAAGATTTGTATTTTAGTTAAACATGTACCAGGAAGTGAAGCGCAATTTAGTGTTTCACCAGATGGTTCATGGATTCAAGAAACGGGACTTCCGTTTGAAATGAATGAAAGTGATAATTATGCTATAGAAGAAGCATTACAGATCCGGGAGAAAATGGGAGAAGGTGAAGTGGTTGTTGTTAGTTTAGGGCCGGATCGTTGTCAGAAAGTAATAAGAGAAGCCTTGGCAAAAGGGGCAGATCGGGCCATACATATCAAGGAAGACACTCCTTATAATACGGATCCGTATTCAATCGCCACAGCTTTGGCCAATACGATAAAAGATGAAGGATTTGATTTGGTCCTTTCCGGCCTGCAATCCGATGATCTTGGTTTTGGTCAAGCTGGAGTCATATTGGGTGAAATTTTAGGAATGACAACCGCAACACTGGTAGTCGGAACAGAAATCCAAGATGGGAAAATTAAAGTTAAGCGAGAATTGGAATCAGGCTGGTTTCAATGGCAAACCATGGAATTACCAGCCAGTCTGGCAATTCAATCCGGATTAAACCAACCTCGCTATCCGTCATTGAAAGGGATAATGGGTGCCAAGAAAAAAGAAATTAAAGAAGCCTCTTTTCGAGATGTGTGTGATGTAGATGGACTGCAAGCTTTTAATGGTTTATCTGTTCAACGGGCGGAAAAACAAACTGAAATGATTGAAGGAACTGTTGATCAAGTTGTAACCAAACTTGTAGATGTTTTCAAAAACGAAATTCGAATTAATTAGGAGGGCATGATGGATATACTCGTTGTATTAGAAGATAAAAACGGAAACATACACCGTATGAGCCAAGAAGCAATTACCGGCGCTCAACAAATTGGAAGTGAGTTCAGCTTAAGTATTGGGATTTTAGCAATGGGTGTAAATGCAAATGCACTTGCTGAGCAGGCAGCCCAGTTTGATGTAGAAGACGTTTTAACGCTTGAAAATGAACATGTAAGTAATTACACAGCTGATGGTTATGGAGCAGCAGTTGCCCAAGTCGTTACCAATGAAAATCCCACTTATGTTTTCTTTGGTCATTCTTATCAAGTTCGTGATTATGTACCCAGAGTGAGCGCAAAATTAAAAAGACCGTTTTTGAATGATGTTGTTTCGTATTCTGCAGAAGGCGGGAAACCCGTTTTCAGTAAACAGGTTTTAAATGCCAAACTTGTCGCCGAATTACAACCCAGTAATGGCGGTCCCATTTTGATTAGTTTTCAATCAGCAGCATTTTCTTCAGATAATATTCAAAATGGTTCAGCGAATGTTCGATCAGTATCAGTTGATTTAGATTCATCTGCAATAAAAACGATTCCGGAAGATCCCTTTCAAGAAGAGGCTGGCGGAGTTGATCTTTCAAGTGCAGAATTGATTGTATCTGTTGGTAGAGGAATCGGTAAAGAAGAAAATATCCCACTCGCTCAAGAATTGGCAAAAGCCATAGGGGCTGAAATTGCTTCATCACGTCCCGTCGTGGATTCAGGTTGGCTTCCATCTCACCATCAAGTGGGAAGTTCGGGGCAAACCGTTGCACCAAAACTTTATTTAGCATTGGGAATTTCCGGTGCTATTCAACATGTGGTGGGGATGAAGGGTTCAAAAAATATTGTTGTTATTAATAAAGATCCCGATGCCCCTTTGTTTGAATTAGCGGATTATGGCATTGTGGGTGATGTGCTGGAAATTATACCAAAATTGACGGAAGCACTACAAGCATAATCGATTGATCACATGCTGACAAATCTTGAACGAATCATTTTTGTCCTAGCTGTTTTTGCATCCATGGGATTGTCATGGGTGACATTTGGCAAAATGTTCAAAGTGATTAGTTGGGGAACCGATCCCATTGACTGGAAAAAAGCCCTAGCCAATTTCCCAAAAGGGTTGGGAGTCTTCTTAAGCCAGCGCACTCTTTTCAAAACACGACCCATTATTGGCGGGATTCACGCTGCAGTTGCTTGGGGCTTTACTCTCTATATGGCTGTCAATGTGGTAGATATCTTTTATGGAATGATTCCCGGTTTCCATTTTTTACCTATTAATATTATAGGTGATATTTATAGATTTTTTGTAGATATTTTTTCTATTCTTGTTCTTGTGGGTGTAAAATATTTCATTTTTAGACGATTCATTTACAATGACAAGCAACTGACAGTTAATGAGCCTGTTTTATTGAGCGAATCCGCTCGAAAAGGCATGCGCCGAGATTCATTTATTGTGGGCATGTTTATTCTTTGCCATGTGGGTTTTCGACTTATTGGTGCTTCATTTGAAGTAGCCCTACATGGTCAAGACTGGAGTCAACCTGCGGCTACATTATTATCATTCGTATGGACATGGTTTGGAATGGCAGACAGTTCATTAGTTGTATGGGAGCATGTAAGTTGGTGGTTGGCATTGGGATTAATTTTAGCATTTCTTCCCTATTTCCCTTTTTCAAAACATGCTCATTTATTTATGGGACCCCTTAATTATATGGTGGCAAAAGATCGTCGTTCTCCTGCCACACTGGAAATCATGGATTTGGAAGCAGAAGATGCGGAACAGTTTGGGGCATCGAAATTAGAGCATCTCCCCCAAAAAGAATTATTGGATGGATATGCGTGTATTATGTGTAATCGGTGTCAGGATTTGTGTCCGGCTTATGTGACTGGGAAAGAATTATCTCCATCTGCTATAGAAATCAACAAACGATATTATTTTAATGAAAATTTGACATCCTTCGCCAACGGAGTGGAAACGACAGAACCATTACATAAATGGATGTTATCTGAAGAAGCGTTATGGTCCTGCACAACATGTGGATTTTGTGTCGAAGTCTGTCCGGTAGGGAATGAGCCCATGGTGGATATTCTGCGTATTCGCCAGGATATGGTCCTTATGGAAAGCAATTTTCCCCAAGATGCCATGGATGTATTCAATAAAATTGAAACGTATGGAAATCCTTGGGGAATGTCACCTCAAGATCGGGAAAAATGGATGGAAGGGCAAGATGTCCCCGTAATGAGAGAAAAAGGAACTGCGGAATATTTGTATTGGGCTGGGTGTGCAGGCGCATATGATGACAGGGGCAAAGACATTTCCAAATCCATTGTTAAAATATTGAATGAGGCAAATGTGGATTATGCTGTGTTGGGTAATGAAGAAACATGCACCGGTGATTCAGCTCGGAGAATCGGGAATGAATACCTATTCCAAATGCAAGCCATGCAAAATATGGAAAATTTTGAAAAATATAATGTTAAAAAAATTATCACTCAATGCCCTCATTGCCTGACGACGCTGAAAAACGATTATGGTGAAATGGGAGCAGAATTGGAAGTTATTCATCATTCACAATTTATCGGTCAACTTCTCACAGATGGAAAAATCAAACCACAAAAAAATCTGACTGAAAAAGTGACATTCCATGATGCCTGTTATGTCGGTCGTCATCAGGGGGAATACGATGCGCCGAGGGATGTGTTGCAATCTGTCCTAGCTGATGAAAATAATCTGATTGAAATGGAGCGAACAAAAGACCAGAGTTTTTGCTGTGGTGCCGGCGGAGGGAATATGTGGTATGAAATTGATACAGGTAAACGTATTAATATTGAACGCTTTGAAGAAGCCATCGAAACAGGCGCAAAAAAAGTGGCTACATCCTGTAATTTTTGCATGATAATGATGGAAGATGCCAGAAAAGTGACCGGCCAGGATGAAACGATGGAAGTCGTTGACATTGCCGAATTAGTCGCCGAGCGTCTTTGATTTTTTCCGGCCGTTATGGCAAATAATAATCATTTTTATTTCCCTTTTGAAAAGAGCGGATCTTTTGATTATTCACCTGAATCAATAAACAATCTCACAGAATACGAAAAGTATCAGCTTTCCTTTCATCCAGAACGGCCAAAGTATCTTGATTATTTATCTGTATTTGATCATGTGGAAGAATGCCAGAAAAGTGATGCGTTTGGATCATGTTTAATTCAGACCCATCGAGCAGAATTCAAGGGTATCAAGCTCATGCTCATCGGCCAGCAAAGCGGGCCGTCATCAAATTATAAAAAAATTAGAGAATCCATGCGGGATACATTCATTTTGGAAAAATGGAATCATGGCATGGCCACTCCTGCGTCGTACGAACGGGCCGTTAATGCCGCTAAATTAGCCGATGAAGAAAACAGAATTGTTGTCACATTTTTGGACACTCCCGGAGCAGATCCAACTGAAGCGGCCGAAGAAGGGGGCATCGCCTGGCGGATTGGAAATATCATCCAAGCATTAGCAGAAACAAAGCGGCCGACACTCTCGATCATTATAAACAGAGGCTGCAGTGGAGGCGCCATCGCATTAACAGGATGTGATGTTGTTTTGGCCATGGAAAATTCTACGTATCTCGTCATATCACCGGAAGCGGCATCATCCATTTTATTTCACACTCGGCAGGAAGCAAACCATGCCGCCGAAGCCATGTGGATTACATCCAAAGAAGGGGAAAAAGTGGGAATTGTGGATGAACTCATTTCTGAAGATTCGGGGCCGGCTCATAAATTCCCTGACGAAGCAAAACAAGCATTAGCAAGTTCTCTAGAAAAATGGTTACCCCAATTAGATCAAATTTCAAATGAAGATGTATTTGAAAAACGTATTGACCGTTGGGAAAAAATTGGACATTGGGATGAAATGACTGCAAAAGAAATTTCAAGTTTTACGTCTAATAAATCTCGAATTCCAACTTCAGAGAAAAGTGGTTTTATTCAACGCCACAAAGCGTGCAGGAATGCAGCAGGAAAAAGAATTTTTGATCCCCAGCAATACGAATCTCTATTGGAAAATGATTTTGTCTGTCCTGATTGCTTGCGTCGTTACACTCGCCTCTCTGCATGGGATTATATTCATTATGCCTTAGATAAAGATTCCTTTACTGAACATGAGGAAACAAAATATCTGGTTGATAAAGACATCCTTGGTTTTCCGGATTACCAAGAGAAACTGAAAAATACTCAAATTAAAACAGGGCTTGCTTCAGCGATGATTACCGGTAATGGAACGATTAAGGGTCAACCTGTTGTTTTTTGCGGTACAGATTTTGGATTCCTAGGTGGATCTTATTGTATGTCAACAGCAGAAAAGATTTGGCGTGCTTCAGAAATTGCCTTAAATAAAAATGTGCCCATGATACTGCAAGCCGCCGGTGGCGGAGCACGCATGCACGAAGGTTGTTCATCCATGGTGGGGATTCCTAAAGCACATGTGGCATTAACCAAAGTAGAGCGAGCCGGATTAAAAGTGATTACATTGATTACTGATCCAACCTTAGGCGGCGTGGCGATTGGGTATGCTTCTCGGGGAATTCGATTATTTGAAGAACACGCCGGGAATATTGGCTTTTCCGGCAAGCGAGTCATTGAGCAATATACCGGACACACAACCAGTCGAGATTTTCAAATGACCGAATGGCTCAAAGAAAAAGGACATGTGGAAAAAACGTTTAAATTGAAAACACTAAGAGAAACGTTAATTAAATTGATCGATAGTAGTTAAACGTTGATTGTTTAGATTTCGCCATTTTCTTTGACGCAAAGAAAACGGCTACAAAAGAAACAGCCGCTGTGAAAAAATTCAATAGTTTTCCATATTTTTTGGGAATGATTTTAACTCATCCACCTAAGGGCGGATTTAGACAGAAAATCATTCTTATCCTCAAAATATTTCAAACCTAATAAATTGAATTTATTCAAGGCGGCGAGTAACATCGAATATTTGATGAAGTTTCATTATTTAAAAGTATGAAATTTTAATAAATACTCTTTTTAGGATTCATTTCGAGCAGGACACGTTGTCCTGCGGTATACCATGTCAGGATGAAGTGTCTCTCATAAAATTATTTTTTGAATCCAAATAATATAAAAAGCAAATTTACTGACGTTTTTTTTCAAGCGTTTACGTGTGAGTGTGTTTAAATATTAACGTAAATACTTTACCATTTGCTATTATTCTACGCACCACTTCTAAAATATTTCTCGGTGTTCTCTGTGGCTTTTCTACTAACCCAAATGAACTAACTCAATCCCGGCTTCTTTAGCATGCTCCAGAATGCGTTCATCGCGGTAGAATTCATCGTAGTAAATAGTTTTGATTCCCGAATTAGCGATAATCTTAAAGCAATTATAACAGGGAGAAGCAGTTACAAATATTTCTGCTGCATCCACGCGGACGCCGTTTTTGGCTGCTTGAGCAATGGCATTTGCTTCGGCATGAGTGGTTCGAATACAGTGACCATCCACCATTTCGTGCCCGGCTTCATCACAGTGAGGTAATCCTTTAATACTGCCGTTATAACCGGTTGAAAGAATATTTTTATCCCGCACAATGACAGCTCCGACACTTTTTCGGTCACAGGTGGAGCGCGTGGAAACCTCCTTTGCAATATTCATGAAATAATTTTCCCAGCTTACACGGTCTGATGACATTAATTTTTATCCTTTACAAATATTTTCACAGCTGACCGCAATTCTCCAAAATAAATACGGTCAACGAATTGCGCCAATTGTGCTGTAAGTATTAAATATGCCCATGTAGGTACGGGAACCTCCGCACAACCTCTGACTAAAACACGATCGTCTTTATACTGTGACCAATCAATTTCAGCCACTTGTTTGCGAAAGGATTCTTCTCTCAACATTCCTCCATCAAGAAAGTCATCCATACTGATTGTCGTCATATATTACTAATCAATTGTATTCTTTGTTTTACCATTCACCAGTTACTATTCTACCACTCTCAAATAATCTCTGTGCCTACATCTTCCATCTACCATTTCTCATCTTCCATATTATTGATCTCTGTGTCTATTATTTCTTTACTTTATCCACAGACATATAAACCGGCTTTTTATCACCCATGAAATAATTGTAATTCAGAATGGCATAACCTTCATTATTCCGAGTGGGGCATGTAGAACAGCTGGTTGAGCCATCTTCCCTGTGTCTCAAAAGTTCAAGTAGTTTTTGATCCGTTTCCTGGGCACCGGCCACCATATCTTCATCTGTTTCCACGTACCAGCGCATGGTAATCATATATTTAAATTTGGTATCATCGGTTTTATTTTCTGACATATTGACCTCATATAATAATTATTTAAAACATAAAACGTAAGAAAATTAAATAATTACGTTTTACATAATTAATTTTAACCACCCATAAACTTAACTGTTTTCACCAAACTTTCACACAGGCGATCTACATCTTCTTTTTTATTATATACATAAAAACTTGCACGGCCTGTGGCCGATACCTCGAGTTTTTTCATTATCGGTTGTGCGCAGTGGTGTCCTGCACGGATAGCGATTCCATCACTGTCAAGAAGTTGGGAAAGATCATGGGGATGGATATTGTTTATGTTAAAACTTACAACAGCTCCGCGGTTTTTAGCTGAACCGTAAACTGTCACATCCTGAATCTCCAGCATTTTTTCTAAAGCATAATTTAAAAGTTCCTGTTCATGACGATGAATGACATCCAAACCAATAGAATTGATATAATCAACGGCAGCGCCCAGACCGATTGCCTGAGCGATATTGGGAGTTCCCGCTTCAAATTTCCACGGAATATCGTTCCATGTAGATTCAGTCAACGAAACATTTTTTATCATTTCCCCACCACCGAGAAATGGAGTCATTTCCTCCAATAACTCCCGCTTGCCGTACAAAATTCCCACGCCCGTTGGTCCCAGCATTTTATGTCCGGAAAATGCCAGAAAGTCACAATCCAAATCATGAACATCTACAGCTTGATGAGGCACGCTTTGTGCAGCATCCACTAAGGTAACAGCACCAACATTTTTTGCCATTTCAATGATACTTTTTACGGGATTAACGGTACCGAATACATTGGATTGATGGATGACAGACACCAGTTTTGTTTTTGTGTTAAACCATTTTTCAGGGTCGGACAATTCCAATTCTCCATTTTCATCAAAGGGAATAAATTTGAGTACAGCTCCGGTGTCTTTGGCGCATAATTGCCAGGGAATAAGATTACTGTGATGTTCCATTTCTGTCAAAAGAATTTCATCACCTGCCTTCAGATTTTTTCGTGCCCAAGCATACGCAACCAAATTGATAGATTCCGTTGTGCCGCGTGTGAATATTATGGAATTATAATCAGCATTAATCAACTTGGCAACTTTTTTACGACTGCCTTCGTATTTTGCCGTAGCTTCTTCGCCGATGGAATAAATGGAGCGATGAACATTTGCACTGTATTTGGAATAGTAACCGGCAACAGCATCAATGACAGCTTGCGGTTTTAATGTTGTAGCAGAGCTGTCTAGAAAAACAAATTCCTCGGATTGCTCACCAAAAATCGGAAAATCTTTTTTAACGTCTAACAT
>JACKQG010002339.1_pt1 | contig 24950 bp, 17 predicted proteins | sample 8237621 | NCBI WGS metagenome assembly JACKQG01 (sample SAMN15677084, study PRJNA649215) | marine metagenome | biome: marine; feature: Black Sea; material: saline water; isolation source: suspended particulate matter (SPM) from the Black Sea western gyre | collected 2013-06-09/2013-06-10 | depth... | reverse complement strand
GGATCGGGCGGTAGCTCCGGTGGATCAGGCGGTAGCTCCGGTGGATCAGGCGTTGGGACGCAGGTGCAGGGAATGCAGGCTCAAGGCGGCACAGCCCGTTAGTAAATTTGGACGCATATTTTCAGCCTGTGGGTGGTTTCGGCCGCCCACAGGTTTTTTATTATGATGATGAAGGTTAATTTCAGGCGAATTTTTTTAGGTGTTTGTCTCGTATTTTCCTCTTGCGGGAATCAGGTGAATTTATCTGATTCAGAACCGGCTCCTACGGCCAAGAAACAATCAGAGTTGTCCGATCATGAAAAAGAATTTTTAAGACTCAGCGCCTTGGCTGCTAACGGTGATGCGAAATCTCAAACCAGTTTAGCACACAAATATGTTTTAGGGAAAGGGGTTGGAAAGAATATTAACGAGGCCGTGCGATGGTATCGCGTGGCTGGCAATCAGGGCGAAGCCGAGGCGCAATTTAATCTTGGTTACATGTATTACAATGGGGAAGGGTTGCCGCGGGATTATGCCAAAGCCATTCAGTGGTTTCGAAAGTCTGCGGCGCAAGGGAATGCCGGCGCACAAGGAAGCCTTGGGTTGATGTATGATAATGGGGAAGGCGTCCCGGAAAACAACGTTGAGGCTTTAAGGCTCTACCATTTGGGGGCCAAGAATGGGGACATGTATTCACAGTTCAACCTCGGGTGTATTTATGATAGTGGGGAAATGGTGCCTGAAGACAATGTGACCGCCGTAAAATGGTACCTCAAGGCGGCTTGGGCGGGGCATATTGATGTGCCTAATTATTTGGGGCTGATGTACGACACCGGCGAAGGGGTGCCCGAGGATGACGTGCGCGCGTATGCATGGTGGCTCATTGGGGTTGAGCGCGGCGATGATGCTCCACGAAACAACATGGCGCTTCTCGAGGAAAAACTGTCCGCTGAAGAATTAACTGCTGCCCGGAAATTGGCCGATGAAATGTTAAGAGAAATGAAGGCGGACAAGTCGCCCGAAACTAAGAATTAACGCCCCCCGTTTCGCAGCCAGGCCACCAGTGCCAATACTTCCTCGCGCGTGAGTGTATTCACCAAACCCGGCGGCATCAGGCTTACGGCGGAGCGTTCATGTGACTTGAGTTTGCCCTTCGCGATTTCAATGGTTTTGTTGGCATCGAGAGGGTTGGGGGCAAGCAGTAAAGACCGCGCTCGGTAATCCAACTGCGGCACAATCATTCCGGCCAGTACCTTGCCATCGATGAGTGTGAGCACGTGGGTTTGATAATTTTCCGCCACTGCCTTCGAGGGATCTAGAATCGCCTCAAGAATATCCCGCGCGCCAAAGCGGCTGCCCACTTGCTTGAGGTCCGGCCCCAAGGCAAAGCCTTGACTTCCCATGCGATGGCACCGGCTGCAGAGGGCTTGGTCAAACAGTTTTGGACCGTTCGTAATCGTTGTGGGTAGTTTCAGTTCCCCTTCAAAATCCTTCATCGTCCACGCCTTCACCAGTTTGCGCTCACTCAAATCGGGCAAAGGCGGCAGCTGGGGTTTAAGTGCGATTTCTTTTGCCAGCGCTTTCTTTTCCTCATCAGGCAAATGGCTCACGGCGTCCTTGTGAATTCTGTTGATAAATCCTGGTAACCCGCGTCCGCCACGGGATTGGCGTGCAGCAGAAAGTTGTAGGAAAAATTCCCGGCGCAATTCACGCGTCCAGCCGAGCTTTGCATTTCGCAAAGCAAAAAGATAAAGCAGTTTGTTCCGCGAAGTGTTCGCTTCGCGCAACAATTTCATCGCAATGCCTGTGGCGCGGCCATCGCCGAGTCGGATAAGCAGGAGGGCGAGTTGACGGTTAATTGCTTCCGATTTGTTTGGGAAAAATTTTCGCAGAGGTGCGGCGTCCTTCAGGGTTTTGGCTTGGGCGGAAAACAAATAAATCATCTCGAGCAATTGCGGTTCGGAAAATGAGATGAGCGAGGAAGATTGTAGTTTATCTAAAAGATAGGGCGAATGACCACCAGCTGACTGCGCAGTGGCCAGCGCGATGAACGAATCACGATCGCGTGCAAAGAAGCCGATTTGTTTTTTGTGTTCCAAAACGATGCGGGCGGTGTAGCGGATGAGCGGATCTTGATGGTAAATGCCCTTCGGAACATTCACGGAAAGGTCAGTTGCCTCCCGGCGTTTTGTGCGTAATAAATGGGATTCCAAATTGCGGCTGACCTGTTGCTCTGACTGCGCCGGCGGTTGCGTTTGGGGGCCGCTGTAGCGCACGCGGTAGAGCGCACTTTGCGTGCCGCGGCCGCCAGTGACGAAGTACATCGCGCCGTCCGGGCCGAAGTCGAGATCGGTGACATTCAGTGGGCGTCCGCGCAGAAATACTTCCGCCCGCCCGCGGTAGCTGGAGCCATTGGGCGCGAGATGCACGGCGAGGATGCGCCCGTATGTCCAATCCAGAATGAAGAACGCCTTTTTGTAATCAGCGGGGAAATGGCTGCGCGTGCCGAATTTGACACCGGTGGGGGAGGACTTGCCGATGTCGAGCACCGGCTGCGCGTTATCGGGGTAGTCAGGGAAATACGGCGGCCAACTGCCGGTCACCGCCCGCCAGCCGAAATCCGCGCCGCGCGTGAGATGCTTCACTTGCGTGGGGCGATACCACGGCGCGCCCATATCAAACTCCGCATCGGCGTCGAAGGTGAACGCCTCGCCGTCCGCATTAAAATGGATGCCGTATGGATTACGCAACCCGGCACAGAACACTTCCGGCAATCGCCCGTCTTTATTAAACCTCAGCACGTGGCCTTCGTTCGGGCGAAACACTTTCTGATTACGACGGCGCGGCGATGTGTAATCTCCGCCATCGTTCGGCAACTCCACGGAGTCCCCCATGATCGCGTAAATCAAACCTTCCGGCCCAATCGCCAGTGCGTTGCGGCCGTGCCCCACGCCGCCCGGCGTGGCGCGCAGCAGTTTTTCTTCGTCGAACTTGCCGTTGTCATTCGTGTCGCGCAGTCGGTAAATGCCCTTGGAAACATTCGCGTTTACGTACAACGCACCGTGCGCGTAGAGCAATCCGCGGTTTTCCTTGAGCGTGCGATTGATCATTTCCGATTTGGAAATGACCCCGCCTTTTTTGGAAAAGGTGAATCGCCAAATGCCCGCGTCCTCGCGTCCAATGCTCAAGCGGCCTTCCGGATCAAACGCGCAACTAATCCACGAGCCTTCGCCTTTTTCAGAATTTTTAAGCAGTTCAACTTCAAACCCCGGTTGCGTAAAAAAACTTTTGGGATCCGCTCCGGCCTTGGCGGTTTTGGCTTCTTCCCATTGGTTGTAGTCATCTCTTTCGGTGATGCGAATGCCCGGGGCGGTCCACCATTTTTCGAGTGAAAGGTTTCCCGTTCGTTTCAGTTTACCGGCGGAACAGATCCAGTTAAGATCAGAGGCAACCGTTAGCGATTTGTTTTTAGCGTCGGTCAATGTTAATTCTATTCCCACTGCGGACGGGCCGTCGGCACCGGTGGATTCAATGCGGATTGTGTTTTTTCCGGCCTTCAGTTTTGTGGAAACATCGAGGTCGATCAGCTTGCCAAACGCGGGAGATTCGATGAACCATTTGTCGTTGATAATAATTCGAATTGAGGCGAAATCACCCGCCGCGCGGAGTTGGGCGGACTGGACATTTCGAGGCACTTCAAATGAACGGTTGAACTTGATGGTGCCCTTCGTTTCCTTTTCCGGCCAGATCCAAAACGGTGCGGCAGAAAGAGGAAGGGAAAGCGCGAGGGAGAGAAACAACAACAGCCGTGTCATCTGCCGAGTGTAATCGTCCGGGGACAGAGAGGGCAAGCTCGGTGGGGACGCGCAGCGTGTCTCTATTCAGTCAGTAGAAACTCCAGCAAATCGCGCAGTTCGCTTAGCGTCATCGTGAGCGCGAGCCCTTCGGGCATTAGGGAATGGTGGCCTTCGATTTTGGATTTGATTTGGCGTTTGTCGAGGTAGATTTCTTTGCCGTTGATGCCGAGGTAGACTTCGGAGTTGCCACCGCGCCGCATTGCGATGCCGGTGTGCACGGCGCCGCTTTCCATCGTGATGATCCATGCGCGCTGATAGGGCGATACTTCTTTGTTGGGTTGGAGGATGGATTCCAAAATGCGCGCGCGCGATGTGCCGCGGCCGATGTGGGTGAGGTCTGGTCCGACGCGCGTGCCGCGTTCGTTGACTTGATGGCAGTTGCCGCAAGTGGCGATTTTGCGGTTGAAGAAAATGCGTTTGCCGGTCATCGCGTTGGGTTTGCCGTCGAGTGCGTCAATCCGTTTGAGCCACGCGGTGGTGTCTTGTGTGTCCGGCGGACTTTTGATGAACGGCTTGCCGATCGCGCGTTTGGCGGCGGGGGTGTTCAAGGCGGTCAATTGTTTTTGGCCGTCCACTTCAAAGTCTGCGCCCACCAAACTGCGTAGGGCCTCGGCGCGGAGTTGCGCATTTTTGGTTTTGGCGATTTCCAGTAACGTTCCGGTATCGGGCGATTCGCTGACGCCAAACACCGCCGTGGCCGCGAGTCGCAAATTCAACGGTTGCTTGTCATCGAGCGCCAGTTGGCGCAGGGCGGCGTGGGTGGATTCATCGAGATGGCTGCGCATTTTCCAAATGGCCTCGCGCCGAAGCGCTTCGTTTTTGGAACCCATCCACGCGATGAGTTTCTTGGAATTGATCGCTTTGTGATTATCCGGAAAATACCGCAACACGTGCCCGCGCAAGGTATCGGGCGTGTCCGCTTTTTCCAAAAGCGGCAGCGCAAACTTTTCATTGAAGCGATCGGGATTGGCGCGCCCATCCAATTCATCAAGGCAGGCAAGGTAAGCGCGGAACAGGTTGTAGTCGGCCGGGCCGACTCTAAGGTTGGCTTCGATTTCCGGTCGGAGATGGGCTTGCTTGGTGTCCGCTGCCCAGCGAAGGAATTCAAACTGAATTTTAGTGGGGGATCTCGGGTGAGGGGCGGATTGCCCAAAGAGTTTGGTCAAGATCGGATGTCTCAAGAGTGCGTGCAGCAACACAGCCTTTTCGTTCTGCGAGCCATCAAATTTCAATGCGGGCTTCCCGACGAGATCGTGTGCTCCCAAGTTGTTGTTCAGGCACTCAAGCCAAGCGTGGCGCAAAAATGGATCAGTGTTATTTGCTGCCTGTTTTATTGCTTGGAAATAATCTTCCGGATTATCTAATGGGAATTTCTTCTGGGCGATATTCGCCAATGATTGTTGGTCTTTTTTCGGCCAATCAAGATTCACAAGCGGCTCTGCCTTAAAATCCTTCACTGGCCGGATGCGCCAGAGGCGGCCTTTTTGGTTTAGGTTGTAGGAGCTGCTGCCCCAGTCGCTGAGGTAGAGGCTGCCGTCGGGGGCCATGGCGAGGCCGACGGGGCGGAAGCTGTCGCCGCCCTGGATGAGGGGGGTCATTGTGGCGCTGACGGAGGTGCCTTTGCGTTTGAGGGTGTAGCTTTCAATGCGGTGATCGCCCCAGGAGGTGACGAGGAGTTTGCCGCGGTATTCCTGCGGGAAGGTGGGGGAATTGAAATGGATGACTTCGCACGGGGCTTCGCCGGTGCCGTGGATCATGGGGAGCGTGCCGATGAGTTCGCCGTCCCACGCGAGAAAGGGATGGATGCCGGTGCGGCCGAATTTATAGCGGTAACCGTAGTCGCCATTTTGCACGACGTGCAGCAGGCGGCAGGGCGGGCGGTTGCCGGGGTCGTTGTCCACGGCGAAGATGCGGCCCCATTTATCGACGCACGTGCCGAAGGGGTTCCAAAAACCGCGTGCGATTTGCTCGAGTTTTTTGCCATCGGCGGTACAGCGGAATACGCCGCCGCCAATGCCGGCGGCTCCTTTGATTTTTGTGCCGTCGCTGCCGAGCATCGTGTATGCGTGGCCGAGGTTTTCGCCGAGGCCGAAGATGAGGTTTCCTTTGGGGTCGAAGCTCAATCCGCTGAGGCCGTTGTGGGGATAGGTGCCGGTGGTTTTTAAGGTGATGACGTCTTCAAATTTGTCGGCTTTGCCGTCGTTGTTCGTATCCCGCACGCGGAGGATGCGGCTGCGTTCGGCGAGGTACACCCATCCGTTTTTGCCGATGCAAACGTCCATGCCCATTTGGAGACCTTCAAAAAAAATGCTGCGCTTGGCTTTGCCCTTGGCCAACGGGGTGAACATCAACACGCGGTCGCGTTCGGGGCCTTGGTAATTTTTGGGGCGGAAATGGGTGTGGCTTTCGATGACGATCACGCGCCCTTGAGGGTCCACCCCGAGGCCGGTGGGGGTGACGATGTCGGGCGCTTCGGCGATGAGTTCGATGACGATGCGCGGGTCGGATGACTTGGGCGGCTCGGGGGCATCGTCGGCGGCAATCAGGGTGAAGGGGAGTGCGGCCAGAAGTAAAAGTTTTTTCATGGCAAAGCGAATGGAGCCAGTGAACGGAGTCGAACCGTTGACCTGCTCATTACGAATGAGCTGCTCTACCAACTGAGCTACACTGGCGTAAGGGGCAATGTAGCGATGGGTCTGGGGGCGGGCAAGGAAATTGGGTTGAGCCTTGGCGGTTCAACAATTAAGTCGCCGTTTTCCGCAATGATTGCCCGAGCATCCAACCGACCCAGGTGCAGAGGAGGCAGATGGTCACGGAGGCTGCGATATTGAGGCCGGCTTTGGGCCAGTCGTTTTGTTGGATGAGTTGGAGGGTTTGCAGGCTGAAGGTGGAGAAGGTGGTGAAGCCGCCGCAGAATCCGGTGATGATGAAAAGTGCGGTGGGGGATTTGCGTTGGTCAATTTCCCAGAAGCCGGCGGCGATGCCAATGGCGAGCGAGCCGAGGAGGTTGGCGGCGAGAGTGCCGAAGGGAAACGATTCAAATCGCGCGAGGCCGACCGCCAATCCGTGACGGCCGAGGCTGCCGAGTGCGCCCCCGAGTGCTATGCAAAGCCAAGTCATGCGCGGGATGTACACGCGCAGGCGGGGTTTGGCGAGAGTTTCCGTTGCTCAATCTTATCGTGGGGCGGCGAAGGGTTGGCGGATGATGACGCGGATGGTGCGGGTGGAAATCCAGTTGGCAGGGTCGGCGGGATCGCGCCAGACCCAATTGCCGGTGGGGTCGATCCAGCGTCCGAGGGCGGGATCCCACACTGCGTTTGCGGGGCGTTGGTTGTTGTTGAACCATACGAATGGATCCACGTAATAGTCGCCGAAGGTTCGGTTGACATCCGTGCCGGCACGGATCCAAGTGGCGGCTAGCGGGGTGGTGGCGGAAAAGGCGCGCTGGCTGGGGTCGTTGGGGTCCGGGTTGATGCGGTAGTTGAGCGGACGCACGGGGAGTTGGTAGCGGATGGGATGGCCTTTGCCTTGATTGGTGGGTTTGATCCAGCCGCGCGGACCGACTTTGGTGCGGGGTGAGGGAGTGCGTTGGGCGGTGGCGCTGTGCGCGCTGAAGCATAGGGCGAGTAGGATGCCAACCCGCCGGATGTTTGCGGTGATCAATTTACCGGGGTGCGATTCATGCATACCGTTCTGTTAGACGGCATGCGAATGGGTGAGTTACCTGCGGGCGGGATTTGGTTGTTACCCTGTGGGGTTATTCGCGTCGGCTGACATTGGGGAGCACGTTGCGTAGGCGCACGTAATCGCTAAGGATGTCGAGCGTTTCACGCAGGGTGGCGTCGATCGAAAAAGTGTTGGAATCGTCTTGAAGAATGGGGGGCGAATCGGCTTTCTCAACTTTAGGCTTGGGGGCTGCAAGTTTCTTAAGTGGCTTGTTAGCCTCGACGCCTTTCACATCGATTTCAAAATATTTTTCGGCCGGTTGTTTTCGGCTGGCGCGTTCTTTGTTTCGGTCGGCGATGCGGGTTTTGTTGTCGGCGCGTTCTTTGCGGCGCTCGGCTTCGTTGAGGGAAACGCTTTTATCGTTTAGTCGTTTCTTGGCGCGATAGATGTCTTCGTTGATGTATTTGAAATCGGGATTTCCCATTATGCGCTTGGCGGAGCTTTTGCGCAGGCTGGTGAGGAAGGGGTCCACTCGATTAAGTTTTTTGTAGGTTACCTGTTTAATTTTATCGGCTCCTAATGCGCGGGGAAGTTCGCCTTCCCCCATACCGAGGTGATCATAAACGGAGGGTAATTCCACATCTGAAAGTACGCCGAGGCGTTGGGTGGTGCTGCCGTTGATACGGTAGAATTTTGAGATGGTAAACTTGAGGCGCCCGGAATCATCGCCGAGATTGGAGAGGATGCGCCGGTTTAGCGGCAGGAGTTGCTGGACAGTGCCTTTGCCGTGGGTGGTTTCGGAGCCGACGATTACCGCGCGCCCGTGGTCTTGCAAGGCGGCGGCAACGATCTCGGAGGCGGAAGCACTCATCGGGCTGACGGCGACCACGAGCGGTCCGTCGTAGACCACGCCACGTTGGGTGTCGCCGAGCACTTTGTTTTCACCGCGGAAATTTTTAACCTGCACCACTGGGCCCACATCAATGAAGAGGCCGGCGAGATTGATGGATTCCTGAAGGATGCCGCCGCCATTCATGCGGAGGTCGAGGACGATGCCATCAACTTTTTCTTTTTTGAGCCGCTCAATGAGCGTGCGGCAATGATCGGAGCATTTACTGTAAAAGCCGGGCAAATTGATAATCCCGAGTTTTTCAGTTTTACCGTTCACCTTGCGCTCGATGATGTATGCTTTAGCGAGGGAATCCTCTAGCTTTACGACGTCACGGGTGATTTTGATAATCTTGGATTCACTCTTGCCGGCGGGGATGATGGTGAGTTCCACAAGGGTATCTTTTTTGCCGCGGATTAATTGCACGACATCGTTGATGCCCATGTCCAACAAATCGGTGGCTTCCTTGTCGCCGGGGTTTTTCACGGCGATGATTTTGTCATTCGCGTGGATGAGGCCGCTCCGGCCAGCGGGGCCGCCGGGCATGATGCGGACGATTTTGGTGTAGCCTTCGTCAGTGGTTAGCACGGCGCCTATGCCGGTGAGCTGCATATCGATGCTGTTGATATCGAAGTTTGCCGCCTCGATGGGGCTCATATAATCCGAGTGCGGATCAAAGGCGCGGGTGAGGGCACTGAGATAGGTTTCGAGTTTATCGTCTAACTCATTCTTCTTCATTCGTTTTAACAGGCGATCGTAGCGACGGCCGATTTTTTCGCGGCTGGCGGCGAGTTTTTTGGGGTCGAGCTTTGCGGTATCAGTTTTGTCGAGGGCAAGGATGTCGTTAAGCACCTCAAGTTTGATTCGCGAATGCCAAAGTTTGCGCGCGGCGGCGTTGTCTTTAGGCCAGGGTTCCTTGGTGCGGACGGTGAGGAAGCGTTCTTTTTTGGTGAAATCAAATTCGCCTTTCAGGATTTCATCCACCCATTGCTGACGTTCGGCGAGGCGTTTGAGGAAGAGGGCGTAAATGTCATTGAATGGTCCGAGGCTGCCCATTTTCACTTTATCATCCAGACTGGTGGCATATTTTTTGGTGAGGGCGTCCACATCGGATTGCAGAAAAATCATGTGGCTGAAGTCCAGTAGGTTGAGATAGCGATCCAGGTGATGGCCAGCGATTTCGTCGTTGAGGCCGGATTGGCGGTAATGGATTTGGGAAATCAGGCGGCCCACCGTCTGGGTAATTTGTTTAGCTTGTGCTTCAGAAAGATCGGCCCAAGCAAAGCTGGCAGAGAGCAGCAGCGCACTGCACATTGCGATGTATCGTTTCATTCCGGCAATGGTGACGAAAAACCAGTGGGGTGCAATCTAAATCCATTCAACGTACATTTCTGCTTTGACTGTAGGGCAGGGTGGGCTAAAAAACCCCATGCACAGGTTTACATTTCGTATGCTTTTCCGAACCTTCCCAATGCTGCTCTTGTTGTCTGCGATCGGCTGCCAATTCACGCACCAATATGCGGAGGAGGAATTCACTGTTCTCTTCGATGGTCAATCCCTCAAGGGCTGGGAACAGGTGGCTCCCAAGGGCGAGGGCTATGGCGTTACTAATCTCGTGGAAAACGGCACCACCAACGCGGTTATCTTTTGCGCCAAAGGCGGCGGCGGCAATTTGTTGTCGGAGGAAATTTACAGCGACTTCGTGCTGCGTTTCGATTTCAAGCTCACCGAGGGCGCGAACAACGGCCTCGCCATCCGCGCCCCCAACCAAGCGGGCAGCCTCGCCTACGAAGGCATGGAACTGCAAATCCTCGACGCCGCTTACAAAGGCAAACTTAAACCCGAACAATACCATGGCTCACTCTATAATATAACCGCCGCCAAAAAAGGCGCGCTCAAGCCCGCCGGCGAATGGAACTCTCAGGAAGTCATCGCCCAAGGCCGTCGCATCACGGTGCGCCTCAATGGTACGCAAATCCTCAATGTGGATATCAACTCAATTACCAATCCCGCCAAGCTTGTGAAACATCCTGGACTTTTCCGGGCCAGCGGCCACATTGGTTTTCTCGGCCACAACGACGAAGTGTTTTTCAAAAACATTCGCATCAAGGAACTCGCCCAAGTCGATCTCACTAACGTGCCCCCCAAAGGGTTCCGGTCGTTATTCAGCGGCACCTCGCTGACCGGTTGGCAGGGCCTCGCCGCGCGACCCAATAACAACCCCATCAAACGAGCCGCCCTCACCCCCGACCAACTTCGCAAAGTACAGGTCGAAGCCGATGACAATATGACCGCCCATTGGAAAGCCGAAAACGGCACCCTCATTTTTGATGGCAAAGGCCGCAGCCTGCAAACCACCCGTGACTATCGCGATTTCGAAATGCTGGTGGATTGGAAAATTACCGAAAAAGGTGACAGCGGCATTTACCTGCGTGGCATCCCTCAAGTGCAAATGTGGGATCCCCGCGGCGACGACAATCCCCGCGCCGCCAAAGGCAGCGGCGGCCTTTTCAACAATCAGGGCGAAGGTAACGCCAAAGATCCCATCACCAACGCCGATCACATCGCCGGTGACTGGAATCGCTTCCGCATCGTCATGGTCGACGAACGCGCACACGTTTTTCTCAACGGCAAACTTGTCGTCAAGAACACCATCCTTGAAAACTATTGGGACCGCACTCAGCCGCCTCTTCGGCAAGGCCCGATCGAACTCCAGGCCCACGGCAGCCCGCTGTGGTTTAGAAATCTGTACATCAGAGAAATAAATTGAAGAACATGAAACGTCGCCAATTCTTAACCACTACATCTACGGCCTTAGCGTTTCCGTTTGTCGGGCGCGTGTTGGGCGCGAATAACAAATTAAACATCGGCGTCGTCGGCGTGGCAGGTCGAGGGGCGAGCAATCTCCGTGGCGTGAAAGACGAGCAGATTGTGGCGTTATGCGATGTTGCCGCGCCGTCATTAGCGGGGGCGCAGAAACAGTTTCCCAAAGCCAAGGGCTACGCGGATTTTCGGCGGATGCTCGAGCGCAAGGATTTGGATGCGGTGGTGTGTAGCACGCCGGATCACACCCACGCGATCGTGGGCGTCAGCGCGTTGAAGAGCGGACGACATTTGTATTGCGAGAAACCGCTGGCGCATACGGTGTCCGAAGTGCGGGCGATGACCGGGGCGGCAGTGGCGGGCAAACGCGTCACACAAATGGGCACGCAAATTCATGCCGGCAATAATTACCGACGAGTAGTGGAGCTCGTACAAAGCGGCGCGATAGGCGCGGTGAAGGAAGTGCACGTGTGGGCCGGGGCCACTTATGGGAATATCGGCCTTTCGCCGAAGGACGCGCCATTGCCGAAGGGGTTTGATTATGATTTATGGCTCGGTCCGCTGCCGTACCGGCCGTTCCGCAAGGAATACGCCCCCTTCCATTGGCGGCATTTCTGGGATTTCGGCGGCGGCACGCTGGCGGATTTCTGGTGCCATTATTCGGATCTCGCCCATTGGGCGCTGGATCTCACGCATCCGCTCACCATCCACGCCCACGGCGGCAAGGCGCGTCCGGAACGGGTGACGCAGAAATTGAAAGTGGAATACACCTACCCCGCGCGCGGTAAAAAACCGCCGGTACATCTCACTTGGTATCAGGGCGGCGAAAAACCGGCAGTGCTCACCGCCGCGCAGCAAAAGAAATGGAGTAGCGGCGTGCTTTTCGTCGGCGAACACGGGATGTTGTTTTCAAACTACGGCGGTCATCAACTATTGCCGGAAGATAAATTCAAGAATTTCAAAGCGCCCGCGCAGACCATCCCGAACTCCATCGGGCATCACGCCGAATGGATCAAAGCCTGCAAAGAGGGCGGGCGCACCACCTGCGATTTCCGCTACTCCGGCCCGTTGACCGAATGCGCGCTACTGGGGATCGTCTCCCATCGAATCGGTAATAAAAAGCTGGTGTGGGACTGGGAAAAGATGAAGGCTTCCAACGCTCCGGAGGCGGATCGGTTTATCCGGCATCGTTATCGGGCCGGTTGGAAACTGTAACTAAAAATAATTATGGAACACGACGAGCAAGCCCCAAACGATTTGAGCGATTCGAACGATTCAACGGAACCGAGTCCACCCATCGCAGGAAGCGGATCAACCCGGTTGGTGGTCATGGGCGTGGTCCTTACGGTGATGATCGTGATGGCCTTAATTCAATCTGGCGCGCGGAATAAACGTGACGCGGCAGCGGATGCGGCCGGTAAATTAATGGAGTCGGATGATTATAGTATGCCGGCGGATTACATGAAGGCCGTTGGGAAAACCGCGCGCATACAATTCACGGATGAAACGCTAACCCAAGTGTACCGATGGAACGGCGTGCTGCAGCATTTTGAGTTGCGCGTCGTATTCATTGGGTCAAAAGGGGACTACAGCATTCAGGATGTCAAGAGCAGCGCGGTGTCTCGGTTTAAGGCGAAGGACATTTCCAAACTCGCTTTGGCAAAACAAACAGGAACTGAATTAGAGGAATTCCCAGAACTACAAGAAGGGGAAACAATCGAAGGCGGCGCCCCCGGTGGCCGGTCTGGAGGCGGGTCGAGTGGCGGCCCCCGTGGTGGGTCTGGCGGCGGCGGTGGCGGAGGTCCCCGTGGTGGTGGTATGACCGCCGAGAGCCTGAAGACCAGGCTGGCCGCATCGTTTCAAACGCTGAATCTGGACGAGGATCAACAAGCCAAAGTGGACACCCTCATTGAAGATCAAGTTAAGGAAAGCATGGTACTCATCAGCAACCCGGGTGAAGGAATGCGTGAGAAATTTGGAGCATTGCGTGTAAAATACACTGCGCTTTACAAGGAAGTGCTCACCGAAGAACAGTTTGAAGCCTATGAAAAAGCACGGGAAGCGGGCCGAAAACAGCGCGGTGGCGGTGGCGGCGGTGGACCCCCGCCCCCGCCGGGAGCAGGAGGACCTCCCCCTCCGGGCGGCAGATAATCCGCACACCGTACCTCGGCTTTGGCCTAGCCCCTTTCATGTCGTACTTCAGCTCAAACTGATGTTGTTTGGGTCCTGCAACAATGCTCCCCACGTGAATTGTATTTTGCAGTGTTAAAAAGCGATTGCATTCGCGAGTTGGAAAATTCCACGACGGGCCGTAAAATGGCAGCAACGGTTGTTTAGCCGTTTGGGTCTTTCATGTAGAACAAGCGAACTCTTATGGGATTGAAACGGCGGAAATTTTTAGGATGCGCGGGAGCGGTGACGGCAATGCCCTTTGTTTCCTTTGGAGCGCCTCCACCCAAAATCAAGATCGGCCAAATCGGTTTGGTGCATGCTCATTCGCGCGGGAAGCTGGCGGCCATTCGTGCTCTGCCGGAAGTGTACCAATTAGTGGGCGTGGTGGAGCCGGATGCGGCGCGGCGCAAAAACGTGAGTGGCGTCAAATTCATCAGCGAAGAGGCCCTGCTGAACACCCAAGATTTACAGGCGGTGGCGATCGAGACACGCATTCGCGACCTAGTGCCCACGGCGGCGCGAGTGGTTGCCTCGGGAAGGCATATTCATTTGGACAAGCCGGCGGGGCCTTCACTGTCGGCTTTCCGCAAACTGGTGGCGGATGCCCGGGAGCAAAAACTAACGATTCAGATGGGCTATATGCTGCGCTATAATCCGGCGTTCCAATTTATGTTTCGCGCGGTGCGGGAAGGGTGGTTTGGCGAGGTGATGGAGATTGACGCGATGATGGGTAAATTCGCTGGCCCGGGCATGCGTCAGGAGCTGGCGGAATATACCGGCGGCGGGTTTTTTGAATTGGCCTGCCATATTTTGGACTCGGCACTTTTCATCATGGGTAAGCCGCAAAAAGTTCACGGCATCAATCGCCGCACGCGCGAAGGCAAGGGCAGGGGAGACACGTTTGCGGATAACCAACTGGCAGTGTTGGAGTTTTCAAAAGGCACGGCGTGTCTCCGGTGCAATCATAATGATCCGTTCGGCGGGCCTCGGCGGCGGTTCAACATCGCCGGCACGCGGGGCGGAATGGAAATCCGGCCATTGGAGTCCGGCAAATTTGTGCTAACCCTTGACCGCGAGCGGGGCAAGTATCAGAAGGGCACTCAAACCGTGCAGCTTAAGGGCGGGCGCAGTTATGAGGCAGAGTTTGTCGATTTGGCGCGGGTGATCCGCGGCGGAGATCCATTGGCGTGGAATCATGAGCACGATCTCGTGGTGCACGAAACGTTGCTGCGCATTTGTGGGATGCCGTTGAATTGACAACTTCGGCTCGACAAAACCGTCATTTAATTTATTTTCAACCCAAGGGGAGCGCTCGACAGGGCTGTGGGGGAGTGGCATTCTTGCTTTCGACGATGGACCAGCTTGATTCATTACGCGCGGTATTGCGCGGGTACGGCTCGTGTGTGGTGGCGTACTCGGGCGGGGTGGATTCGGTGCTGTTGGCAAAGGTGGCGTATGAGGAACTGGGCGACCGTATGCTGGCGGCGATTGCCGATTCGCCCAGCTTGCCGCGGCGCGAATTGGCCGAGGCGCAATCGATTGCAGAGGAGTTTGGGTTCCCCTTGGAAATTCTGAACACGGAGGAATTTGCTAATGCGGATTATTCAGGCAACCCAGTCAATCGCTGTTATTTTTGCAAACACGAATTATTTTCTCATCTCAAACCACTGGCGCGCGCGCGCGGGTTCGAGGTGATTGTTTACGGAGAAAACACAAGCGACGTTGGCGATTGGCGGCCCGGTGCAGTGGCGGCGGAAGAGTTCGACGTGCGCGCGCCACTCAAAGAAGCAGGGCTATCCAAGGACGCCATCCGTTCGGCGTCGCGCGCATTGGGGTTGCCCACAGCGGAGAAGCCGGCGATGCCCTGTTTGAGTTCACGCATCCCGTACGGCGAACCGGTGACCCGCGAGAAAGTGGCGATGATCGAACAGGCGGAATATGTATTGCGTGATTTAGGATTTGCCGAAGTGCGGGTGCGCCATCACGAATTTGAAGGGCCGGATGAATCAGGGCCGTGCGCACGCATAGAAATGGGTGCGGAAGAAATGGAGCAGTTACAGGATGAAACGTTCGCGGAGATTCAGGCGTCTTTACGGCGGGTTGGCTATGCTGAAGTGGAGGTGGATGCGCGTGGATACCGACGCGGAAGCCTGAACCCAGTGAAATTGAGTGAGAACCAAAGTGTGAACAGGGCGACGCATTAATGGCGAATTTCAACTATAAAGCACGGAATGACGGGGGCGAAATGGTGTCCGGCACTTTAGAGGCGGCGGATCGCTCGGCGGCGTTGTCGCAAATCAGCGCGTTGGGGCTTTTCCCAGTCTCAGTGGAATCACCCCAAGGGGAAGCCTCGGCGAACGTACACGGATCATCAAGGTTGGATGCCGCTCCGCGAAGACCCTTTCAGCGCGGCCCGGCCAAGCCCAGCCTGCAGGACCTCGCAAACTTTACCCGGCAACTTGCCAACCTTCTCAAGGCCGGGATGCCGTTGACGGGTGCGCTCAATAGCATGACCAATTTGGAAAGCAAAGGCATCCCACCCAAAATTTGCAACGCGCTGCTCAGTGATGTGCGCGAGGGTAAAACGCTTTCAAACGCTATGGCGCTTCATCCGAACTCGTTTCCGGATATGTACCTGAACATGGTGAAGGCCGGTGAAACCAGCGGTTCAATGGTGGAAGTCCTCACGCGTTTGGCTGATCACTATGAGCGATTTGCCGAGGTACGTTCCAAGGTGACCACCGCGCTGGTGTACCCTTTATTCGTTATGGGCTTGGGGGTGGTGCTGATTTTTATTTTCATGAGCTATATTCTGCCCAAGTTCATGGCAATTTTTGACGGGATGAATGTCAACCTGCCCACGTCCACACGGATTCTTCAGGGCATGAGCGATTTCTTCTCTGCATACTGGTGGATGATTATTATTTTTGGAGTCGTGTTTTCAGCTTTGATCAAACGCTACTTTGCCACGACCAACGGTAAACGGCGCTTGCACGGGTGGTTGCTCACAGCGCCGTTGGTGAGTCGAATCGCGCGCCCCACTTATTTTGGGCAATTTGCCCGCACGCTGGGCGCGTTGATGCAGAATGGGGTGCCGGTGCTAACCGCATTGAAGATCACCGAAAATGTGGTGCAAAATGTGGTGTTGCAGGGAGCGATCGCGATGACGCGCGAGGCGGTGACCGATGGTAAAACCATCGCCCAACCCCTCGGTCGCAGCGGGGTGTTTCCCAAGCTGATGGTGGACCTGGTACACATTGGCGAACAAACCGGCGATGTCCCCGCAGCGCTGGATAATCTGGCTGATACGTACGATAATGAGTTGAACATTTCGCTGCGGGTGATAACCACTTTGATTGAGCCCATCCTTATCGTGGTGATTGCCGGGGTGGTGGGCTTTATGCTCGTGGGAGTACTGCAGGCCATGTTTAAAATCACTTCATCAATCGGAAAAACATGAGCCGGACCCCCAGCAACCCGAGGCTAAACGCGGCATTCACGCTAGTAGAAATTATGGTGGTGTTGGCCATCATGGGGTTGTTGCTCGGCTTGGCGATGATCAACTTCAGGGCGATCAATCAGAGGGAACCGCTGGAACAGGCGGTGAGCGATGTGGAAGGGTTGTGCCGGCGGGCGCGCAGCGAAGCCATCGTGAAATCACGCCCGATCGATCTCACCATTGATAGCGGTTCGGGCCTGCTCCGTCTCGCCACCGCGCCGAATGCCGTCAACACGCTCGACCCGGATTCCGGCGTGCTGGTGGCCACCATCGAGGAAGCAGTCGCAATCGATCAGGCCTCCCTGCCTTCAAATGTTGAATTGGAAATCCAAGTGCCGGAAGATGCCTTGGATTCAGAAACGCCCGGCGTGGTGGTCATCCGATTTTACCCCAACGGCACAGCCGAGCCTTTGAAAGCGTTGATCATGATGCCCGATGAAGGCGTGTACACGTTGGTGCTCGATCCGGTGACCGGCCGGCTGCAAATTCGCGAAGGGGAGGATGAGTTATGACCCATCCACGCCGCCCATGCATCGCCGGACTGACATTGGTCGAGGTGTTGATCGCCGTAATGATTTTTGCCATCGCCGTGTTTGCGATCTTGGAGCTGGTCAATCAAAACCTACAGCTCGTGCGCATGATGCAGCAGCAACGGCCCGACCTCGGCGCATTGGCCGACCGCACCCTCACCGAACCGGCCGAAGCGGCGAATGGCACTTTACGCGTTCAACGGGGCGATTCCCCGACGGACATAGATTTTGGCGGGAATGATGGCGGAGGTGCTGGCGCACTTTACCCTAATGCAAGCTGGTGGCGCGACATCGAACCTCTAGACGAAACCAACGGGCTTTACCGCGTCACCATCCACGTCGAAGAAACAATAGCTGGCGAAAACCGGGAAATCATTTTAAAGTACCTTATGTTTAGGCCCGATGTGGCGGAGGCCGAATCGGGGGGAGCCCAAACCAAATAAACAGGCGGACAAACAATGAAACCAATCCAACAAAAAAGACGCACAAACGGCTTCACCCTCGTTGAGGCGTTAGTGGCAGTAAGTATTCTGGGGATGGTGACGTTTATGATTTTTCGTTCGCTGTTATCCGTGCTTGGAGCCACCAAAATGGGCACTGATGCCGCCGACCAAGTACAACGCGAGCGGGTGGCCATTAAAACGGTGGAAGTGGGGCTGCGGGGCATGGTTTTTTACGAACAAAATCAAGATATGTACGCGCTGGATATGGATTTAAGAGACAAGGATTACCCCTATTTTAGCTTCGTTTCCCGCGTGCCGCCTGATTATCTGGGCAGCCGTGAATTCAGCGGCCAAACCCTTCGGCGCCTTTCATTTTCCGTGGAAGACATCGGCGGATCGCGCGCACTTATCCTCCAGCAAAGCCACGTTATGCGCCCCGCCGAAGGAGAGGAGCCAATCACTGTGGTTCGCAGCGTACTTGCCCCGCAACTCGATCAATTCATCATTCTTTTTTGGAGTACCAGCGCAGAGGATTGGATTGACGTATGGACTGAGACCAACTCACTCCCCTCCCGCGTGAAAGTGGAAATGGCCCTCACCCGTCAGGACGGCGAGAGCATTCAGCTCACTGACATCATCAAACGCGAAATTGCCATCCACTCCATTTCCATTACCAAGAACAACCAAAATCCCGATGTGCCCCCAAGCACGGCGAAACGTAAAGGGGGTGGCAAAAACAATCTGAGTGCTCGAGGCGGCAAGGGTTCCGGCAGAGATCCGCGCAATGGCAACTACCGCGGCATTTCCGGCCGCGGCCAATACCAGCGCCCCAACGCCCCCCCATCCCGTTTCGGGCAAAACGGCGCGCCAAGCAGAGGTTCCTTCGGATTGCCACCCGGGTTCGGCGTGAAACTACAACCGGGTCAGAGCCCACCGGGAGCTGGGATGCAACGGGGGGGATTCTCACCGCCCAAGGTGGACAATAATGCGTCTTAGCCCCGTTCAGTCCGCCCCTGCCAAAAAACATCCGCGCGAGCGTGGCGTCGCGCTGGTTATGGTGCTTGGGTTTGTCATCGTGTTAGCCGTCATGGCCACGGCCTTCGCCACCAACATGCAGGTGGAAGTCAAACTCGCCCGCAAAGCCAATGACGATGTGAAAGTGGAATGGATTTGCCGTAGCGGCATCGAGATTTCCAAATACATCCTCGCCCAGCAAATGGCCAATGCACAGGAGCCGTATGATTCGCTCAACCAAAAATGGGCCGGTGGCCCTGCGGGAACCAATGGCTTCAACGTGTTTCTCGAAAACCTCAACCTAACCAACAGCGCGTGGGCCGAAAACACCGTGCTCGGGCAAATTTTTCCTGACCAACAGGAGTTTGAGAAGAAGGTGGGCACCGACGTGCGCTGCTCCATTCAAATTGTTGATTTAGAGCGCAAATTCAACATCAACCGCGCTGCTGAAGACGCCATGGGAAAATTTCCGCTCGAAAAAACATTCGAACTCATGGACGTGAGCACCGGGCTTTCCCCTTACCTCATTGACGCCATCAAAGACTGGCGGGACACCGATGACAGCCGCCGCGTGAGCGGAGCCGAGAGCGATACCTACCAAGCCAAAGACCCGCCCTACACCGCCAAAAATGGACCCATCGATGACCTCAAGGAATTATTATTAATTGAAGGTATGACCCCGGAAATTTATTGGGGCAGCCGCGCCAAACAAATCGCCGCCAACCCCCTGCACGCACCCAGCGCCATCTTACCCGGCGTGGAAGAAGAAGAGGAAATTGCCTACCCATTTGGGATGGTTGATTTGTTCACCTCCATCTCCACCGGCTACATCAATTTAAACACAGCCTCCGCCGAAGTGATGCAGCTTGTCCCCGGGTTTGATCAGGCTCGCGTGGATCTCCTTATGCAAATGCGTGCCGGGCTGGACGGCATCGACGGCACAGAGGACGACGAGCCCTTTGACGATGTCGCCCAAATCCAACGCGCCGGATTCACTGCCGACGCCATTGCCAACGCCCGACGATTTTTCAGCGTGCGAAGCGCCACCTACGAAGTTACCGTGCAGGCAAGCGCCGGCAAGCTCAGCCGCACGCTCGTGGCCGTCCTCAGCCGCGCCAGCCCCACGGACATCAAGATTCTTTACACCTACTGGAAATGAAGCGCGCCACACGCACGTCCTTCATTACCGGCACTGATACCGGGGCAGGCAAAACAATCCTCACCGCACTGTTGCTCGATCACCTCCGCGCCCAAGGCGAAAACGCAGTCGCCATCAAGCCCCTCTGCACCGGTCCACGCGATGACGTGCGGCTATTGCAAAGCCTGCAGCCGGGCGCATTGACTGATGATGAAATGAACCCCTTTCATTACCAAAAACCAGTGACCCCGCTTGTCGCCTCACGCGGGCGTTTGAAGCGAGAGCACATCGTGAACGCCATCCGCAGGATGGAAGGGGAGTGCGAGCGGTTGTTGGTGGAAGGCGCGGGCGGTTTGCGCGTTCCTTTGAGCTCCGAAGCCGCCGGCGTGACGTGGGATGAGGTGGTAAAAACTTTGAAATGCGGCGTGATTTTAGCCGCTCCAAACCGACTTGGAGTGCTCAATCACGTCAATTTAACCCTCGATCGGCTAAAAACCATTGGCGCGAATAAAGTTTTTGTGGTACTTTCTGACTGTAACCCACCGTCGCGCAGGGATGCATCGGCGGCCTCGAATGAGCGCGTATTGGCTGATTTTTGGCCTGAAACGCCATTTTTGAAGTTGCCGTATTTGGGATCAAACTTGGGAACGCCGGATAAAATTCGTGCGGCCCGAAAAAAAACGAAAAAAACACTTGCGCGATTGGTGAGTTTACTGTGAACTGCGCCCCGCTTTCGGAGACAACGAACCGGTGAAACGGTTCCTCTTGGCTGAAGCCAAAACCCAGGGACGTTTCCCGCAAGGGAAGTCGTGTCGGGGTGTTGTTGTCTTTTGGAAGCATTTCGGCTTGGTCCGAAACGTTCTTTGAAAATTGAATTGTGTAATGGCAGAAGCCCTCGATAGAGGCTCTTGTTAGGGAGTCTTTATTGAGTATTTGAGTAAATAAAAAACAACATTATTAGTTGGCGTTTAGCCGAGTGATAATCGAACTAACGTTTTTATACGGAGAGTTTGATTCTGGCTCAGAACGAACGCTGGCGGCGTGGATAAGACATGCAAGTTGAGCGATGAACGGACAATAGCAATATTAGAAGGGATTAGCAGCGAACGGGTGAGTAACACGTGGGAATCTGCCCTAGGGACCGGGATAGCCTGACGAAAGTCAGGGTAATACCGGATAAGATCTTCGGATTAAAGGCGCAAGCCGCTCTAGGATGAGCCCGCGTTCCATCAGCTAGTTGGTAGGGTAAAAGCCTACCAAGGCGACGACGGATAGCTGGTCTGAGAGGACGGTCAGCCACAATGGAACTGAGACACGGTCCATACACCTACGGGTGGCAGCAGTCGAGAATCATTCGCAATGGACGAAAGTCTGACGATGCGACGCCGCGTGGGGGATGAAGGCCTTAGGGTCGTAAACCCCTGTCGGTTGCGAGTAAAGCCTGGTTTGAATCAGGTCTGATATTAGCAGCACAGGAAGGGGCGGCTAACTCCGTGCCAGCAGCCGCGGTAATACGGAGGCCCCGAGCGTTGTTCGGATTTACTGGGCGTAAAGCGTGCGTAGGCGGCGAGATAAGTTTGGCGTGAAATCCCCGGGCCCAACCCGGAAATGGCGCTGAAAACTATTTTGCTAGAGGTGTGGAGGGGAGTATGGAATTCCCGGTGTAGCAGTGAAATGCGTAGATATCGGGAGGAACACCAGTGGCGAAGGCGATACTCTGGACACATTCTGACGCTGAGGTACGAAGGCTAGGGGAGCGAAGAGGATTAGATACCCTCGTAGTCCTAGCAGTAAACGGTGTGCACTTGCTGTGGGGCGGTTCGACCCGCTCCGTGGCGGAGCTAACGCATTAAGTGCACCGCCTGGGGAGTACGGCCGCAAGGTTAAAACTCAAAGAAATTGACGGGGGCCTGCACAAGCGGTGGAGCATGTGGCTTAATTCGATGCAACGCGAAGAACCTTACCTGGGCTTGACATGTTCGTCATAGTCCCGTGAAAGCGGGACGTCAGTTCGGCTGGACGATCACAGGTGCTGCATGGCTGTCGTCAGCTCGTGTCGTGAGATGTTGGTTTAAGTACCGCAACGAGCGCAACCCCTGTGTCCTGTTGCCACGGAGAACACGTTTCTCCAGCACTCTGGACAGACTGCCTCATTTGAATGAGGAGGAAGGTGGGGATGACGTCAAGTCAGTATGGCCCTTACGCCCAGGGCTGCACACGTGCTACAATGCCTAGTACAATGGGAAGCGAAATCGCGAGATGGAGCAAATCCCCAAAACTAGGCTCAGTTCGGATTGGAGTCTGCAACTCGACTCCATGAAGTTGGAATCGCTAGTAACGGCGCATCAGCTACGGCGCCGTGAATACGTTCCCAGGCCTTGTACACACCGCCCGTCACATCATGAAAGCCGGGAGCACCCGAAGCCTGCGATTACGTGGTCGAAGGTAAGCTTGGTAATTGGGATGAAGTCGTAACAAGGTAGCCGTAGGGGAACCTGCGGCTGGATCACCTCCTTTCTAGGGAGTACTGGGGCAAGCTTGCTTGCCTTGGAAGGTCGAACATTTCCGGATATCAAACTTGTTTGATCAAAGGGAATGATTGGTGGAAGCCATTACACAATTTAGTTTTCAAAGAGTGAAATGCTCTTTGTCAGGACGGGTGATATAGAAACAACCAGGCCGAGCTTCGGCACTGAACGGGCTTCGGCCCACTAAAAACGGGGCTGTAGCTCAGTTGGTAGAGCGCCTGCTTTGCAAGCAGGATGTCAGGAGTTCGAATCTCCTCAGCTCCACCAACCCGCAGCCGGACCTGTGCAAACAGGGCCTGTAGCTCAGTTGGTTAGAGCACGCGCTTGATAAGCGCGGGGTCGCTGGTTCGAGTCCAGCCTGGCCCACCACCCGCCTAAAACGAAACACGAATTTTGCCCCTTCCCGCTGGAAGAGGCAGTCGTTCTTTGACAACCCTGCATGGAAAAAATGCCATGCAACTTTGTTCGGCGCCATTAGTATATACATACTAAGGTAAGTTGATACATTTAGATAAGCTACTAAGGGCACGAGGTGAATGCCTTGGTGCTGGGAGGCGATGAAGGACGCGGTTACCTGCGATAAGCCCCGGTGAGACGGAAGCAGTCTTTGACCCGGGGATCTCCGAATGGGGAAACCCCACTGGTGAACCCAGTGACTCCTGGATGAATTCATAGTCCAGGTAGAGCGACACCCGCTGAAGTGAAACATCTCAGTAAGCGGAGGAAAAGAAAGCGAATGCGATTCCGTAAGTAGCGGCGAGCGAAAGCGGAACAGCCCAAAATCGAGAGGCTTGCCTCTCGGTGGTGTGGGCCTCAATGTGGTAAGAGGAATGGTAAAGGAACGCCTTGGAACAGGCGGCCAGAGAGGGTGATAGCCCCGTAGAATAAACCTGACTGAAGCCTAGAGGATCCCCGAGTAACACGGGATAAGTGGAACCCCGTGTGAATTGATGCGCAAACCATTGCGTAAGGCTAAATACTACCCAGCAACCGATAGTGAACAAGTACCGTGAGGGAAAGGTGAAAAGGACCCCGGAAGGGGAGTGAAAAGTACCTGAAACCACGTGCCTACAAGGTGTCGGAGCATGTCTTCGGATGTGTGACGGCGTGCCTTTTGCATAATGAGTCTGCGAGTTATCGTTCGTGGCAAGCCTAAGTATTTTTGATACGGAGGCGAAGCGAAAGCGAGTGTGACAAGCGCGACATTAGTCGCGGGCGATAGACCCGAAGCGGAGGTGATCTAGCCATGGCCAGGTTGAAGCTGCAGTAACATGTAGTGGAGGACCGAACCGGTGTACGTTGAAAAGTGCTCGGATGAGCTGTGGCTAGGAGTGAAAGGCTAATCAAACCCCGTAATAGCTGGTTCTCTCCGAAATAGCTTTAGGGCTAGCGTCAGGTAAAGAACTCTGGGGGGTAGAGCACTGAATGGCTTAGGGCCACTACCATGGTACCAAAACCAATCAAACTCCGAATACCCAGATCCCAAATCCCTGGCAGTCAGACTGTGGGTGATAACATTCATGGTCGAAAGGGAAACAACCCAGATCGCCGGCTAAGGTGCCCAAATCAAGTTAAGTGGAAAGGATGTGAAATTGCATAGACAGTGAGGATGTTGGCTTAGAGGCAGCCACCATTTAAACATAGCGTAATAGCTGACTCATCGAGCGATTTCGCGCCGAAAATGATTGGCGATTAAACTTGATACCGAAGCCGCGGAAACGTGTTTACACGTTTGGTAGGAGAGCGTCGTCTGTGCGCTGAAGCAGAACTGTAAGGAACTGTGGAGCGCAGACGAGTGAGGATGCAGACATGAGTAGCGATAAACCAGGTGAGAATCCTGGTCGCCGTAAACCCAAGGTTTCCTGAATGCCACGTTCGTCGGCAGAGGGTTAGTCGGGACCTAAGGCGAGGCCGTAAGGCGTAGTCGATGGACAGACGGTTAATATTCCGTCACCAACGAGTAATTAGTGTTCAGTGCGCGGTTTGAAAGGGACAGTGGTAATCGTATTCCACGTCTTACCCTTCGGGGGAAGGCATGTCTTGGACGAACTGCCTAGAAAAGCTGATGCACATGCTATGCTCGTTGCCCGTACCGTAAACCGCCACAGGTAGGTGGGTGTAAATGTACTAAGGCGCGCGAGAGAAACCTCTCTAAGGAACTCTGCAATCTAGCCCCGTAACTTCGGAAGAAGGGGTGCCATCTTCGGGTGGCCACAGTAAAGGGGGTCTGGCGACTGTTTACCAAAAACACAGCTCTCTGCTAAGATGTTAAATCAACGTATAGGGAGTGACACGTGACCAATGCGGAAAGATTAAGGCTGTTCTGTTAACGCAGGGCACCAAAGTCCCCGTGAATGTCGGCCGTAACTATAACGGTCCTAAGGTAGCGAAATTCCTTGTCGGGTAAGTTCC
>JACKQG010001676.1_pt2 | contig 24951 bp, 28 predicted proteins | sample 8237621 | NCBI WGS metagenome assembly JACKQG01 (sample SAMN15677084, study PRJNA649215) | marine metagenome | biome: marine; feature: Black Sea; material: saline water; isolation source: suspended particulate matter (SPM) from the Black Sea western gyre | collected 2013-06-09/2013-06-10 | depth... | reverse complement strand
AAATGCATCCTTAACTGCTCCACATTATCTATACCGATAATCACCTTTGTTACTTCTTTTAAATTTACCAGCCAAAGTAAGGAAAGCTCTGGAAGAGTTAAACCAGCAGCCGCTGAAATAGATTTAAGTTTTTCTAAAGATGGAATGACATCTTCAAAACGATCTTCCAAATCAATTTTAGATAAATAAAATAGTCCCTGCAGGAAAGCCGATCGAGCATGGATTTCGATTCCCTTTTCAGCCAATTGACGCAATATGCCATGATGATAAAGGCGTGTATCCAAAATATTCAAAGGCAGCTGGATGATATCCAAATTGAAGTCTGATTCTAAAATCTGATTAATTTCATTCTCACTATACAGAGATACGCCGGTATTGCTGATGGATTGTTCCTCTTTAGCCTCTTGCAGTTTTGTCTGAAAAGTATTATCCAAAAAAAGCTCTGCGGAATGAGCCAATACCGAAGTTGGACGTATTGTGAGTTTTTCGATGGAATCATTAAGCTGGTCAGAAAGCGAATTTTTTCGATCACTAATCTTGGTGATGATTTCCCAAGAGTTTTCCAAATGCCCCTTCAAATAATTCCCGATTGATTCTTCACTTGTACCGTAAGCTTTAGCCGTGTCCAGTGTATTGATACCATTTCCCCAGCCCAGATCAAGGATCGCTGTAATATCATTTCGGTGTACTTGTCCATTTTTGTTGGCAATTCCGTAGGACATGCCAAACTGGGTAGTACCGATGGCAAGCTTACCCGAGGGTTCAGACATTGAGATATTGAACCATATTTTCTATTACTCTGCCCTGATCATCAATTGATAAATCCGGGTAAATGGGTAGTGATGCTTCCCTTCTGTAGAAATCTTCAGCAACGTGGTAGTCCCCAGGTTTAAACCCAAAATTCTTTTGATAAAACGGCTGCAAATGAACCGGGATATAATGTACCTGTAGATTGATTCCTGATTCTTTCATTTTCTCGAAAAATTCCGGTTTGGATAGTAGCAGTCTTTCAAAATCAATCTGCAGTGTGTAAAGGTGATAAGCATGCTCAATAGAACTGTGAGGTCTAGGTATCTTCAAGGAATCAATATTTGAGAATGATTTGTCGTACTTTTTGGCGATTTCACGTCTTTGTTGAACAAACCAATCAAGTTTCTTCAGCTGACTGGACCCCATTGCGCACTGGAAGTCGGTGATACGGTAGTTATAGCCTAATTCGTGCATTTCGTAGTACCAGGTACCGTCATTTTTATCCAATTGATTTGGTTTCTTGGTCATTCCATGGGTTCGCAAGCGCCTGACTTTTTCATCAATTACCGAATCATTTGTTAAAACCGCACCGCCCTCACCAGTGGTAATGTGTTTAACAGGATGATAGCTTTGGGTAACCACATCGGCATATTTCACTGCATATTGTTTATTACCAAAGTATGACGCACCCATGGCATGACAGTTATCATTTACCAATTGCAAATCGTATTTATCGGCAATTTCACGCAACGCTTTCCAATCACAGGGATGTCCGCCATAATCCACACCGATAACTGCTTTAACATTTCTCCCCTTTGATTGATAGGATTTTACTTTCTCTTCCACAAGATTAGGGTTAATTGTATATGTGACCGGATCAATATCAGCAAAATCAGGTGTTGCACTACCGTAAACTATACAATTAGCTGTTGCTAAAAATGTAAGGGGGGTTGTGATGACGACATCCCCAGGCTGCCAGCCCAAAGCCAAACCTGTCAGGTGCAAAGAGGCTGTACCGTTTGAAACAGCGCAGCAATATTTTGCACCAAAATAGTTTTTAATGTCATTTTCAAATGTTTCAACTGCGGGTCCCTGGGTAAGCCAGTCGCTCGTTAATACTTTTACAACTGCATCTATGTCGGATTGATCAAGGGACTGTTTGCCGTATGTAATCATATAGTTACATTTTCTTGAATCAATTTTTTTAGTTTATTTACGGTCAAAAAGTGCTTGTTCGTGCCGCTATTATAGCTAAATCCATCTTCACAAGGTTTTCCCTCTTCACCATTGCTTTCTTTTATGAACTTTGTTTTACTCCATACTCGAATTGATGGTACAATTACATAATAATCGTCAAATTCAATCGTATTCATCGCATCAGATTGAGTGATCATTTCCTCGTGCAGTTTTTCTCCAGGTCTAATGCCAATGATTTCATGTTTACATTCAGGTACGATCGCTTCCGCCACATCTAAAATTCTATAACTTGGAATTTTGGGTACAAACAACTCACCACCCCACATTTTAGCCAGACAGCTTAATACAAAATCAACGCCCTCCTGAAGGGTAATATTGAAACGGGTCATGCGCTCATGCGTGATAGGCAGAACACCTGTTTTTTTCTTTTCCATGAAAAATGGTATCACAGAACCACGGCTGCCCATGACGTTACCATAGCGGACCACCGAAAATATAATATCATGCTTTCCTTTATAATTATTGGCAGCAATAAACAGCTTGTCGCTAGTAAGCTTTGTGGCGCCATACAGGTTGATGGGAGCGGCAGCCTTATCAGTACTCAATGCTATCACCTTGTTTACACCCGTTGATATAGCTGCATCAATCACATTCTGACCACCGATCACGTTGGTCTTCACCGCTTCAAAAGGATTGTATTCTGCGGCTGGCACCTGCTTCAAAGCTGCAGTGTGAATTACAATGTCCACACCTGTCATGGCCATTTTTAAACGGCGATAGTCTCGCACATCGCCAATAAAATAACGCATGGGCGTATCATTCTTATCCGGCCATTTTTGCTGCATTTCAAATTGTTTGAGCTCGTCCCGGCTGTAAACAATGATCTTTTTTGGTTCGTAATTGTTCAGTATCGTTTCGATAAACTTTTTCCCGAACGAGCCCGTACCCCCCGTGATTAAAATTTTCTTATTATTTAACATGTTTTCTCCCTTTCATAATAGTCTTTGGATCACCTCATCAATCTGCTGACACCTGTTCATTATAGTATGATCTTTCAATGTCCGGGCCTGACCGGCTTTGGCAATCTGCTCTGTTTCATGAGGGTGATCCAGTAAATAATTTACTTTTTCAACGGCCTCGTCAATGGTTCTGTAAGTTACTACTTCATTATCCTCCTCGAAAAGATCTGATATGTTGGTACCTGTATCTGTTAACAGACATGTACCAACACCGGTAGCTTCAAACATGCGCATGTTGCCTACATTGCCAAACGCTGCATCAGCATGTTTATTAAATACAATTTTGGATTGACTTAATATCTTATACATGTCAACCCCCATAACGGGTGGATGACAACTATCAGGGTAAAGTTCTTTCAGAAGTGTTGGAAAACCATTTTTTCGGTTTACACCTTTGAATGCATAATTTTCTTTGGCAATCTCGTAAAATATGTTTCTGATTTTAATCGGCAAATATTTCAAATTTGCTATATTATTTACTTGATCATAATTGAATATTTGAAAAGCCCTTTTAAGTAAATTTCGAAAATTTTGTTTTATGGAATTATTACCCGCTACCGTCTCTTGCTCATTAATCCACGCCCTCAAACCTGTTTGTTCAAAAAGTTGTCGTAGAGCATAATATCTGGACTCCGGAGCTCTTGAGGAACCTAAAAACGTAAAATCATATTGCTTTCCGAATCCTTTTAAACGCTTTAGAATGATTTCATCGAAGGAATGGTATAGTAGCTCACTTTGCATGAGAGTATCCAAGCCCTGTGATTTGTATTTATTCAAATTGCCCGGGGATGCACAAAAAAGAAAATCTGCATTACTCAATCTTGTAATTGTACTTGGATAACCGGAATAGATAATAACTTTTTTAATGAATGGATACTCTTCCTTTAGAATTTTGATCAGATTATCATTATTTCTTAAAGGGAAGAACCGCCCAGGTATACTCCATTCAGTGCCCTCCAAATAAATAATATCCGGTTTGATTGTTTTGATCTGGGCCATAAGAATGTCTATCATCCAATTTTCAGAATCGTATCTAATGCCATTTTCTTTAGCCCACTGCTTTTGTAATATTTCAAAATCGGGTATGATTTCACGCGCATCCTGACCTAATTCATTGAAGGACCGGTGAAAGCCATCAGAATATATCATCATATTATTGGCAAAAGCCAATTCTAGCATTTTATCGTAGTTTAGTTTTTTAAAATCAGGATATTGCTTCAGCTTCAAATCGAAAATTGATCCTAAACAGATGTTGATAATCTTTACTATTTTATAATTTTTCATGATTTAGTTCATGATTTATTGTATTACAATTAATGCAGTGGTTATTAATAAAATGAATACAAAGAATTAGTAATGGCTGAAATCGTTTTCTCATCAAGCTCCGGGTACATAGGAAGAGAAAGGATTTCCCTGGAATACTGATACGCTATTGGAAAATCATCGGGTACATGTTTCAGATAGCCATAGGATTTTAGGTATGGCAATGCGGTTGGATAATGAATCCCTGATGATACACGATTCTCTTTTAGGTGCTTTTGAAGTTCATCTCTACTTTCACATCGAATCACGTAGAGATGGAAGACATGCTTTGCATCCTCGTGGGTTACAGGTGTTACGATCCCGGGAATGTCGGAAATCAATTCCGTAAATGTAGAAGCGTTCTGAATGCGAAGAGCCGTCCATTCATTGATGTATTTCAATTTGACAGATAAAATGGCTGCCTGCAGACCGTCCAGTCGGCTATTGATTCCTTCAAATTCATGGAAATGCTTTTTTAGTGCACCGTGATTGGCAAACATACGAGCTTTTACAGCAAGTTCATCATCATTCGTAACAATACAGCCGGCATCGCCATAGGCCCCCAAGTTTTTTCCGGGAAAAAAGCTAAAGGTTCCGGCATTACCGATTGTACCAACATTTTGCCCCTTCCACTTGGCAAAGTGAGCCTGGGCGCAGTCTTCAATAACTTTTAGGTTATGTTTCTTTGCAATCTCCATAATCTTCGACATGTTTGCTGGATGACCGTAAAGGTGAACCGGAATAATAGCTTTAGTTTTTTCTGTTATTTTTTCTTCGATTTTTGCTGGGTCTATCGTGTAATAGTCAGGGTCAATATCAACAAAAACCACCCGAGCACCGGTCTGGGTGATTGTCTCAGACGTGGAAATCCAACTCAAAGCAGTAGTGATCACTTCATCGTCCGGTCCAATCCCCAGAGCTTTGAGGGTGATATAAATGGCATCTGTACCATTGGCACAGGTGACGACATGTTTTACGCCATAGGCTTCAGCATATTCTTCTTCAAATTTCTGGACGTATTTACCTTTAATAAAGGCTGTTTCATTGATGACGTTTTGGATAGAAATATCAAGTTCTTTTTTAATTGAATGATACTGTGCTTTAAGATCTACGAATGGAATATTATTCATTTTTTTCCTTTTTAGTACAAATGATCCATAGGTTGGTACAAATTTCCTTTGGGATAGATTTACTTACAGTGAAAATAGCATCAAGTAGCTCTTGAGACCATCCTTGCATTTGTGATAAAGAAACCATTTTTAAATTGTACCCTCCGGAATCTTCAATATTTAAACCCGCTTTAATTACATCATTCGATAAACTCTTAAGATTATATACCCTCTTATGGCCTGCTTTGATATCAGATTTGTTTAGTTCGAATATATCTTTCAGAAGGCCCATTTCAACACCAATTAACCTATGAATTGAATTCGCATTTGGGACTGTTATAAAAATCTTACCCCTTTTTCCCAAAAATAATTTTATATAATTCAAAACATTGATAGGATTTGCAACATGTTCCATTACATGATTGGCCAAAATAATATCAAATTTATTTTCAGATTGAAAATTTTCGAATAACACTTCTATGAAATCAGTTTTTTTACTAGAAAATGAAAACTTATCGAGTATTAATGAAGAACCTTCAATAATTGTTTGTTTTGAAACAATATTATCAAGAAATCGAGCAACTAATCCGTTACCTAATCCCATGTGGAGTACATGCTTATTTTTACATAATTGACGGGCTAGTTCAATTGTTGCTTTAGTCATAAATCGTTCTTCTACAGAAGCTTTCAATCCCGTATAATTTCCAATATATTTATCTAGATCATTTACCACTTTGTACTAAATATTTTATCCCATCTATCTAAATGATCTTTAGCCCAATCGTACTCTTTTTTCATACCTTCTATTAATGATGTTTTAGGCTCCCACCCTAAAATATTTTTTGCTTTGTCAATATTTAGTAGCATAACTCCCAATTCATCAATATTTCTTTTTTTTCCCTCAACCAATGAGGAAAACTCGCCTTCTTTTAAATCTTCGAATGTTACTTCTATATCTTGTTCGGCCAGTCTACATGCTGTTTTTGCTAATTCTAGTATTGTGGTTGGTTTGCCAGTTCCGACATTAAATGTTTCGCTATTGGCGACACTATCATACAAACAAATATTATGCAAGTCCACAATATCACCAACGTATATAAAATCCCTGACTTGATTGCCTTTGCTAAATACAACCGGGCTTTCATTATTAAGTATTTTTTTTATGAATATAGGTAAAACACGTCTATACCATTCCTTCTCACCATATACGATGCCATACCGAAGGTTGGTAACTGGTAAATCTTTATATTTGGAATAAATATTTGCATATTTTTCAGCTGCAAGCTTGCTTACACCATAGGCCCAATTAGGATCTGTTGGATCATCTTCTTTTGTTAAAGAATCAGTTTGGCCATAAATACATGCAGATGATGCATTGATCACTTTTTTCACATTACTATTTTTAGCGGCTTTTAAAACATTAAGAGTACCAATTGTATTTACGGAAAGATCCCGTTCCGGTTCATCTACACCCACGAATATTTCGAGCTGGGCCGCATGATGAGATATTATATCAACATTATTAGTGGCCTCTGATAATGCATGATAATCCAAAATGTCACCTTCGATAATTTCAATGCGATCTGACTTGATATCATCCAAGTTATCAGATAGACCGGTAGAAAAATTATCATAAATAATTACTTCTTCACCTTTATCCACTAAGGACTTTACTATGTGCGAACCAATGAACCCTGCACCTCCTGTAATTAAAATTCTCATGTGAAGATCTCCATTAATTCATGCGATTTATAGAAATATTTTGTTGGTTTCGCCTTTAACAATTCCTCATTTCTTATTCCACACAATACAGCAATAGAAATAAACCCCAAATTGTTTCCAGCTAAAATATCTGTCTCCGTATCGCCTATAATTGTATGAACCTTACCATCGTTATCATTCAAATAATCTTTAATTAGATTGTATTTAATTTTCCATCGGGGCTTGATATCGTCACCAGAGTCTAAAATATCATCAAAATATTGGGTTAAGTTTAATTGCTTAAGTTGTGTTAATAGTTTTTCTCTCCTTTGCCTTAAAGTAACCATTACCAAATTATTTTTCTGTTTACACTGTTTCAGAACATCAATGACACCCGGCTGTAAACTATCTTTTTCTAAATATTTCAACGTTTCAATTCTATCAAACCATAATTTTTTATACAATTCCACTAACGATTGAGAATTTGATCTTGTAAGAATTTCTTCAATGGAAACCCTTGATCTTTTAAGTTTCCAAAAAACATCTTTTGTTAGGGTCGTTGCATTTTTCTCAAGTAGGATATCTTTATATACAGAATAATACTTTTCAGATACGTCTAAAATAGGTCCATCCAGATCCCAGAAAATCATTGATTATATTATTTCCTGGATAATTATTTCTTGCCAATACCTTGTCATAACTTTATTTGGAGTATGATTTAGCTCCTTATTACTAATAGGTATATCCAACATAATTTTAAGCGCTAATAAAGGTAGATTTGCACCCGCATTAACCGTGAGCATCAACCCTCCTGCAGCATATCTTGGATTAATTTCTATAAAATAATATTTACTATCTCTTTCTATAAATTGAATATTACACACGCCTATCAGTCCTACTGACTTACATATTTTTTTAACATATTTATTGATAATGGTATTATTAACTGTAACTCCTTTAACGGTTTGACCTGCTTTTGTAGATAATCTCTTTCTGGGTGCTGCTATAAGAACATTTGAATTCCTGTCGCATAAAGTATCAACAGTATATTCCATACCACCAATATATTCTTGGTACATCCTTTTGTCCTTTGATAGCATACAATGTTGTAAATAAAGTTCATCCTCGATTAAAGTAGCACCTACACTACTACTTCCACTTAATAGTTTTGAAAATAAAGGCAAATCTTCTGTAGTTGGATTATTAATTATTTTGGGAACAGAAATATCAATAGAATTTATGAATTTTGCTATTTTCAATTTGTCATTGCAAAGATTAATAACACTAACAGGTGGAATAAGTACATTTACTCCATTCTTTTCAAAAATAGCCTGATATTCAGAAACAATAACAATTTCTTTTGAATAGCACGGATACAAAACGGATATATTGTGTCTTTTTATAATGTTAAATAAAAATTCAAGATACTCACTTTGATTTTTAATTTTTGGGCTAATGTAATGTGTATCTGCTAAATACAAGCCCGGTGCATACGGGTCTACATCTGTTGCTATTATATTAATCTTTATTTCCTGCTGGAGTCTTAGTGACTTAATAATATTAACTGCAGACATAACACCTGCGCTCGTCACCAAAATATTCGTTTTCAACACATCAATTCCTTGATAAAATTTCTACTACTTTAACTGCATGGCTTGTATCCGTCAAACATTCAGTACCATTTTGAATACAATCCATAAAATGAGTAATTTCTGTTTTTAAAGGCTCAACCCATTTGATTTTGGGCATAACCACATCCCCGGAACGATGATTAAAATTAAACGCACTGGAATTATCAAAATCCATGTTTTCACCCAAGACAGCCATGCGATCTATCCCCTTGTCATAAATAGTAATCTTGTTTTCAGCAATATCATCATAGACTACCATTTTTTTAGAACCCACCACGGTCATTTTCCGGATCTTATGGGGGTCAAGCCAGCTTACATGAATGTTTGCCATTACATTATCAGGATATTCAATATTCATAAATACGACATCATCAATACCGTTCTGAACGTACGCCTGTCCGTTTCGACTCACTGAAATGGGCTCTGGATCATTCAACCAATACTGAATGATGCTCACATCATGGGGTGCAAGATTCCAAAGAGCATCCACATCGTTTCGAATACGACCAAGGTTCACCCTTTGACTGTAAATGTAGCGAATGTCACCTAATGCACCATTTTCGATAAGCTTTTTTACATAGCGAACTGCGGAATTGAACAAGAAAGTATGACCCACCATAGCAACAAGACCTTTCTCTTCGGCGAGTTTCCCTATTTTTTGTACTTCTTCCACCTTTGTGGCCATGGGTTTTTCCACCAGTACATGCTTTCCTGATTCTAAAGCCTTCATGGTTAGATCAAAATGGGATGCTACGGGTGTGGCAACAACAACAGCATCTATTTCAGTATCATTGAATACATCATCAATCTGATCTGTTGTTACTATGGCCGGATATAAACCTTTCACAAAGTTCCTGCGATCTTCAGACAGGTCTACAACCGTTTTGACTTCGCAGTCTTTGTTTGCAACCAGGTTCCGAAGCAGGTTAGGACCCCAGTAGCCTACGCCGATTTGGGCTATGTGTATCTTGTTAGTGTTCATCGTTTACTTCCATAAATTTTATAAGATTTTGCACGTTTACGAAACGACTGCATCAGCACCATCGCCTGGATGTACCTCCAGCTTTTGGTGGCGATGCAGCATAATTTGTTTAGCACTCACTTATTTTACCGCTCGGTTCAATTTCCCAATGATGTTCCATCATCATTAACCGATCACTCAATGTAATTTTTCCTGTACCGAAATAATCGCCCTCAATTACATCAAATCGACCAGCTTCTGTCAGGTAATCAATAATGTCACGATTCTTATTTCTTACCATAATATTGTATGTATATATCCCGACGTTCACAGGTAACTTCTTAATAATGCATCTAATAATACCTGTATCAGAATCAGGAAGATTTAATTCATTCCCTGTAGTCACATTCGATAAATCAGAAATCTGGATATTTTGAATTGTATTCAGTGCAAATGCTGTAATGAGACCATCAATGTAACTTCTATTTATTACTTGGAATTTTGCACAAATAGTTATCATGGAGCCTGTCTGAACCTGTGTCACTTTATGTTTACGATCGTTCTCTATCCAAGTATCAATAACTTTAAGTGATCCATTCCCTTGTCGGTCTTTCCTTTCTATTAGAGAAATTATTTTACCGGTTGATTTTTCATTTAAGTATTTATCAACAACTTCTTTGGTACCTCCCTGCTCCACAATCTTACCACTATCAAGTAATATAGCCCCGTTACATAAGCTAGTAATGGCCTGCATCTGGTGGCTCACAAAAAGAATGGTTCGTCCTTCTTTAGCCACCGAATCCATTTTACCGATGCATTTTTTCTGAAAAGACGCATCACCAACGGCCAACACTTCATCCACCACAAGGATTTCCGGTTCCAGGTGCGCCGCCACGGAAAAACCCAAACGGACATGCATGCCGGAAGAAAATCGCTTTACTGGTGTATCTAGAAATTGCTCCACACCGGCAAAATCCACGATTTCATCAAACTTGCGTTTGATCTCAGAGCGTTTCATGCCCAGTATGGCGCCGTTTAGGTAGATGTTCTCCCGTCCGGTCAGTTCCGGATGAAAGCCGGTGCCCACCTCCAGCAGACTGGCGACACGACCTTTCACCTTTATACGCCCGGCTGTAGGTTCAGTGATCCGACTTAATACTTTCAACAAAGTGGTTTTACCGGCGCCGTTGCGGCCGATGATGCCCAGGCGGTCTCCTTCCTTCACTTCCAGGTCAATGTCCCTCAGGGCCCAGAATTCCTCCAGGTTTTCATGGGTGTAATATTCCGGGTGCCGAATCCGCGACCACCATTTTTGCAGGCTTTCGCCGATGACATCCCGCAGTGCCAGATAGCGTTGTTCTTGACCCTTATGGCCAATCATATAACTTTTGCCAAGATTATTGAATTGAATAACAGTTTTAGCCATCAGATCATATCCGCAAATGTTTTTTCCATTTTCCGGAACGTCCGTATCCCCAGCCATAGGAAAAACAACATCACTCCCAAAGATAGAGCAAAACCGGGCCAGTAGGGATGTGAATCACCACCAAGAATCGCCCAGCGGAATCCATCAATTACGCCAACCATGGGGTTCAGGGAATACCAAAAGCGGTATTGATCAGGAATCACGCTGGAACTAAAACCTACAGGTGAGATATAGAGGCCGAACTGGATAATGAAAGGGATTACATAGCGGAAATCCCTGAATTTTACATTCAGCGAAGTGATGTAAAGACCTATGCCCAATGCTGTAAGCAGGGCAACCAGCAGAAAGATGGGCACCATCAGCATATTCCATGTGGGATAGAACTGGTAGAAAAACATCAGGGCAATAAGAATGGCAAACGATATGGCAAAATCAATGATACCGGTAATAATAGAACTGGAAGGAATAATCATCCTGGGGAAATAGACCTTGGATATGAGTTGGGTATTAGCCACCAAGCTATTACTGGACTCTTGTACGGCCGCGGCAAAAAACTGCCAGGGCAGAATGGCCGCATAGACCATGATGGCGTACGGCGCCGTCCCTTCGCTGGGCAGTTTAGCTATCTTACCGAATACAACAGTAAATACAACAATCGTAAGCAGTGGCCTTATAAAAGCCCACAATACCCCGATAATGGTCTGCTTATAACGGACACTGATGTCCCGCCAGCTGAGTATAAGAAACAGCTCCCGAAAGCGCCATAAATCCAGCCAGTACCTTTTGGCCGCTTTGCCGGGCTCTATGATGAGATCCCAGTATGCTTTCTCGTATTTTTTTGTATCGGTGTTTAGTTCAACCATTCCGGATTGTTTCGTAGATAATGAGCACCAACACGGGCTTCAGGATGGATTTTCCCGTGATACTTGTGAATGTCTTTATGGGACCGGAATATTCTCCAGAACCTGTCCTGTAAATACTGGTCTTCCTCCAAATCACGCCAAGTCCCACTGAGCCTAGCTTCCATTTCTAATACTGCTTGTTTTATTTCCACTTGGCTAAGATCCACAATCTTAATGCCTTTATTTTTATACTCTTCTGTAAAGTTATACGAATGTAGTAGATTTTCTGATAGAGTAAGTTTATTATTTGTTTCTTGCCAAATAAGGTGTTTAAAAAAAGTAATACATTCAGTATCTGTAATCATACCAAAAACATGTGAATAGTTAACATAGACAGACTTTCTCCGAAATATCCTGGCTACTTCATCCAGGCCGGTGCCAGTTGTGATACAGAAAAAGCAGTTTGCCATAAGCCATATATCAAGAAAATCGCTACGGTGTGGGGTGTTTGCATAGTCTAGAATCTGAGGGTGTTTGGCACTAAATGGTTTCTCAACGATCTTTCCCATGCGGAAAACCCAGTAGCCTTTTTCCGCCAGAGCAAGAGCCGCTTCCTCATATGTGTCAATATCTGTATCGCGGTAATTATGGTAGGAAACTCGAGGTAGATATTTAGGATCGCGTACAAATAAGCATACAAACTTTTCATTCGCCATACCAATAGATTTCAAGAATGAGTGAGCCACAAGATTTTCTTCATTATTGAATTCTAATTGTGCTCCCACTTTTCTTAACAACCCCTCCACATCACGAGAATGACGAGTCGCTATTGCGGGCAATATTTTATGTTGATCACCGCCAGGCAGCCAATCATTAGCAAAAAACAGAGGCTCTGCCCAACTTCGTACAAATAAATGGCGCTCTGTCAGTTTTGTAAAAAAAGTATTGGCAGGTTTCCCCCAGCGGTAAAAAAAGATATCAGTTGCTTTTCCTGGATGCAAGCCCATTATTTTTTCAGTGAGATAATATTCAACATCAAATGTAAAATGCCCAATTTTGGTCGCAAAAAACCAGCCAAATCTTATCCAGTACCAGGGTTTGATGAGCCTGATGATAATAACAAACGGGATAGCCAGCAGAGTTAAAAGGAATATGATGAATCTCCGACTTACTGTTTTCAGCTTTCTCCATATTGCTTCAAGCCCTTCCTCTTTTATCTGGTTGAGCTGCCTGGTAATGAATGAGTTCAAAGCTAGTTGCATGGACAATTAATGATTGGATTTAGAATATGCGGGAATATTGAGTCTATTGACAATTTTTGCGAATATATTCAAGAATGGTATGTCTGATTAATACCTAGTTGTTTAATGCTATGACACATTGAGAGATCTATTTTTTTTGTACCTCTCACTATATTGCTTATCTTTAACAACTTTAATTTTAACTGGTACTTTATAATTCTGTAATTTTTTCGAACAATATTTCTTCAATCGCATAGTAAAATCTTTCTGATTCACATTTTCTATTAAACGTACTTTTGCACAAACTATGTTTCCAATAATTGGATTCTTTTCACCAAAAACTGTTACTTCTGCAACATTATCCATTTCCTGAATCACGTTTTCTACTTCCTGTGGGTAAACTTTTTCACCACCTACATTTATAATCTCCGATTTTCTGCCTAATATTTTTATATAATCACCCTTTTGCAATACCTTATCTCCAGTGATAAACCAACCATCTTTTGTAAAAGGACTTGGTGCATTTAAATACCCAAGCATGGCAGATTTTGCTTTAATCTCTAGCATACCGTTAACTACTCGTGTCTCAAATCCTTCACCACCTACTTTTACCCACAATGAATAAGAACTTTTAGATTTAGACCTTAAAATACCCACTTCTGAAAGACCATATGTTTGTAAAAGCCTTATTTTTGGAAATAACTTGTTAAATCGTTTCAAAGTGCTTTCAGGCATTGGTTCAGTTCCATATGTTACTGTCTTAATGGAACTGATATCGTATCGCTCATATGCCTCACTTAATAAAATCAGATTGATAAATGTTGGAGAAGTAGGAAGCAATTCTACTTTATACTTCTCAACTGCCTTTAGGACACCATCGGGACTTCTATCACTTACAGTTACGATTAAACCAGCATTAGACAAAGTATAAAGTAAGGTGTTGAACCCACCAATGTGATCATATAATAGAAATGTTATTGCTCTCAATGTATGTCTTCGTACTTTAAATTTTTCAAGAATATCTGTGATATCATGTACAGACGCTTTGCTTTTACCTGTAGAACCTGAAGAAAAAAGAACCAGTCCTGGATGTCTAGTCTCCTTCAACTTTCGATATATTTCATGGTTAGAATTGTACTTTAGTTTTGAGATGGTTACGTTGTCATTTCTATCGATCTTGAATAAAACTTCACCCTCGGCAATTTCAATAAACTCATCACGTTTTGATGCCACAGATGCTGTAATAGGAACAAAAACACATCCGTGTTCTATTAATGCCAATAACAGTGCAACAGAATTAGGTGAAAAGTCAGCTTCAACAATTGCAATTGTTCCTCTTTCAATCCCTTCAGATCTAATCTCCTCCTTCCAATATTTATTTCTTTCCACCAACCATTCGTAAGTAAAAACCTTATCTTTCCATACTATAGCTTCATTTTCTTTATTTTCTTTAAAAACACTTATTAGAAAATCAATAAACATCATACACCCCCAAGATAAATTACCTGTCCTGTAATAAAGTTACTTTCTGGTCTAATGAAAAAATCAATTACATTAATAATATCGCCATATTCACCATACCTATGAATGGCTTGTTTCTCTATTAACCTCTCAAGTTTTTCATCTGGAACTGACCTTATTAAATCTGTTTTCACCGGAGTTGGTCCAATTGCATTAACTGTTATCCCCATATTAGCTAGTTCTCTTGCTAATATCTGTGTAAGACTAACCACAGCAGCTTTGGAAGATGCATATATAGCTTCACCATCAAGTTTCAATGGAACTGCAACGGTTGAAAAATTGACAATTCTACCGTATTTGTTACGTTGCATTATTTTTGTTGCCTCTCTGCAGAATAGAAAAGTGCCAAAAACATTAGTACCATAAATTTTATGTACAGTATCCATGGTTGTCAGTAAGGCATGATTCATTGAAGCAATACCAGCATTATTAATTAAGATATCTAACCTGCCGTAAGATTTACGAATTTGACTAAACATTCTTTTGACGTCTTTTTCGTCGCAAACGTCAAGACAGAAATGTTGGTAATTATCGATAGAATATTCAGTCTCATTTCTACTACATCCAATTACCTGGTGGTCCAGGGAAGTGTAGTGTTCAACTAAGTATCGTCCAATTCCTTTTCTGGTACCCGTAATTAATATTATTTGTTTTTCATTCAATTTAGTGTTTCCTTATCCTTTTTTTAGATGGATAACCCGTTTTTGACCATATTTAACAGTTATCGTTTTTATGCCTTTTATTTTCAAGGCGATTTTTTTCAATTTATTAATCATATGTAATACCAATAATTTATCAGCATATTTACCTGTAGAAGAATATTTCTCATCCACAGCAATGTGAACAAGATCAATATTATCCAGTGAATCACGGTAATAAATAGCTAAACCAACTAAATTATGATCTATGATAGTAAAAATATTTTGACAATCAATTTTTCCAAAGTTTAGATATAACCTGTCATTTTCTTCAACAATTCTGGGTTGTCCGTATGACTCAATAAGATGTTTAATATCAAAATAATATTCCGTATGGTTTTTATTGAAAAAGAAAATCCGTTCTAGAGTTTCCCTTTGGTCAGGATTTATTGTTGAAGAGAAAGAAACTTCGTTTTCTCTTATGATTGATTTGGGTTCGATTGAAATCACACAAGAATCTGATTCTCTCTCAGAAACATATCGATATAATCAGCTAAAGTACCAATTGTTCTGAAAGGACTATGTTTTTGTGACATAGCTCTTTCATCAGCTATTGTTATACTTACATCAAACTCGTCTTCGATATTTTGTTCTATTATTACTAAAAGGGTTACTAAACCTAACGAATCTAACTTCCCATCTTTTCCAAATAGTACAGTTTTTGTAGATTGTCCAAGTTGTTGTTCTTGAGGTAATTGTTCATTTATTTCTTTAACTGAAGTAATAATTAGATTTTCTATTGTTTTTCTTTTCTTCATTTTTTATCCCATATTATTATCTAAATACATTTAATTACGCCCTAAAATCATTTTGCCTGGCTTCTGTGCAACAATAGTGTTATCATTAACATCACTTAAAACTACTGAGCCAGCACCAACAATTGAATTTTCCCCCACCCGTGTTCTGTTTTTTATTATTGCTCCTAAATACACTCTTGTAAATCTACCTATTGTAACGTTCCCTCCTAATACTGCTCCACAGACAATTTCAGAACAATCCTTAATCACATTGTGATGTGCTAAATATGCCCCGTCAATAATAACACCGTCATAAAGTTCGGTCCTGTAACCAATATAAGAATGCTCATGCAAAATAACATTTTCCTTTATCAATACATCTTCCATTAAATATGCCGTAGGATGAATCGCATTGATTAATTCAAGGTTGTTTTCTTTTGCATAGCAAATTTCTTCATAACGTTTCTTTGGATTATCTGTAGTAACCAAGGCCTTATTAATACCAATCTTTTTTAAAGAATCCGCCCATTGAGATGTATTTAATAATGGTTTATTCTTAAACTCATTTTCAGTTGGATACGAAAATTGACTCACATCTCTTTTAATTTTATTTGGATCTATATCAAGTGGAGTATCTGAAGGGTTGATGAAGCATGCAATATGATAATTATGAACTTTTTCAAGCCACGTTTCTATCCTTCCCGCATGACCTTCCTCCCAACCAATGATAGCAACAGAATTATCCTGTACTTCGATATGGTACGCTTTTTGTTTATTACTCATAGATTTTTAATTTATCAAGAACGTATTCAACATTTTCAAGAGGTTGATCAGGTCCACAGGGCAACACCAGCCCTTCTTTCCCGAACAGACGAGCATTGGGAAAATAATCACGGCACTTGATATGAACAGCAGAATCCAAGTCAGGGTAAAAAGGCCTGGTTTCTATATTATGAGAAGTTAAGTATTTCATCAATTTCCCCCGTTCTTCAGTTAAGACTTCGACATAAAGTGGAACCTCACCCTGTTCTATATTAACAGGAATCAACTTTAAAAAATCTATTTCTGATAGCCCACTCCTATACTTCTCATACACTAATTTCAGATTATCAATTCGCTTCTTGACTCTTTCCAACTGGACTAACCCAATCGAAGCTTGAATATCGGTATATCTGAAATTGAAGCCCATCGATAAAAAGGGTGTTCCGGCATTAACATTGTCAACGCCATGGGTCCGGATGAGTCTCATTTTATCATAAACATCTTTTCTTCGAGTTGCAATGAATCCTCCCTGACCTGTCGGTATCAGTTTTGCGACTGACAAAGAAAAACAACCAGCGTCAGACAGCGTTCCCATATATTCCCCTTGATATTTCGAAAAAAGTCCCTGAGCAGAGTCTTCCACCACCGTAAGATCATACTCCTTTGCCGACTCCCAAACTTCTTCCATTTTAACCGCACGACCATTTAGTTGAACAGGCATGATTGCTTTAGTCCTAGAAGTAATTTTTTCCCGTATCAGTGATGTATCCATAATCGGTTGGTCAGGCAGGACATCAACCAGTACTGGTTTTGCGCCCAGCATCATAGGAGCATGGGCGGTGGCAATCCAAGTGCGGTTTGGAATAATCACTTCATCTCCAGCTTTAATGTCCAAAGACATTAGCGCCATTAACAGTGCCATACTGCCACTGGTCGTCGCTACAACATAGGGTACTCCCAGAGCTTCCGCAAGCTGTCTTTCAAACTCATCAGTGACCAGCCCCATGCTAATATGTTCATTTCTTATGGAGTCACTGACTTTTTCGATATCTTCATCTGAAAAGTTTGTTCTCCACCAAGATATAGTTTTATCAGATATACTCATTCGAATTCAGATTCCTCTATTTTTTACTTTGTAAGCCAGAAGCGTTATTATTGACAAGCTGTCAGTTATTATCCCCTGTTCAATCATTTTCAAACAATCATTGAAAGGCAACCATCTATGTTTACCCGAAAGCTGAGTCTTGGCATTTTCCGTATCATGGGTGTAGAAAACATGGGTGTGATTTCTTGTGTATTCCAAATCAGGATCGTAAGTGATCAAAGGTTTTAAGTTACTGCAGCGTACCCCTGTCTCTTCAAAGCATTCCCGTATGGCAGTGTCTTCCGGATTCTCACCGCTATTCACCTTCCCGCCGGGCACTTCATACGACAGCTTATTGATCAAGAGCCGATACTGTCTCGTTAGAAGGACACAGTTATCTCGAAAGACCAATACGGCAGCCTTTTCACCAAAATCCGATACGAAATACTCTTTGCTAAAACCATCGAATTCTGCTGTGATTTTTTCAATTTTTTTATAGCGATCCTCATAAACAATCCCTTGCGACTTGGTATTCAATGGCAAAGAAGTCGTCTCATCGATATAAATCTTTCGGCCTTTATTATCACTCATACTTAGAGTTCTCCTCAATAGAACTTACGATTAACTCTGTGTATCGAGACACCTCATCTACGTCATTTTCCTCGGGAGCCCAAGAGGCCCATACTGTATCTTCAGACTTAAATGGACCATTGGTAATCTCATGAAATACAAGAACATCACTTTGTATCAATAAAGTATGATAATGCGATGGCGGAAGCCTGTAGAAGAATTTGAGCCCAGTGGAGTAATCACCCATAGGGATAATCCCATTTATCTGGCCGTCTTCATCAAAGAGTATTATATCTACCAATCCCTCGATAATATGAAAGGACTCGGTCTTGCCTATGTGTTTATGCGGTTGAATATAACAGCTTTTTTCATGGACGATCAGCATCTCGTGAATGCTGTCATCGAGATCTTTATGTACGCACAACCTGACTCTTCTGCGCGGGTTAAGCCTTGCTTTTTGCTTGAGTTCTTCTATGTCCTTTGCATCTACCTTTGCTATATCATCGGCGGTAAATAGGACCTCATCGTTAAACTTAGAAGCTCTCACCTTTTAAGCTTTTGCCATATTTATTGAATTGTCTCTTTGTGGGAATATTGAAGAAAATACGCCTCCACTTTCTACAAAATTCATATTGTGCTGTAGAACCTTCTCTTCACTCTCAGGACTGAGGCTCAACAGGCATAGTTTGATACCTTCATTGATCAAAGAATCTGACCCTTTTACCGCTAAACTTGAGCCCGGCATATAAATTGACTGTTTGTTTGGATCGTCATCTACGATAAAATCGATATAGTCCTTGATTTCCATTAAATTAATGTACATACTTGATAAATGACCGGCTCCAAAGACAGAAATTCTACCGGTACTTTCCTTATAATTTTTTATGTACTGTTGCATAATTGTTTTATTCTTAGAAAAATTATTAGCATAATTTTGGCCAACAGATAATTGTTTAGACACAGATATATTGCTGTCTATTCGGTCTGAATCATCATTCGTCCACCTCACTATTGTAACCAAAGCATTTTCAACAGGATATGGATACTTTTTGTACTGCAATAGCTTGAATGGTGTATAATTAAATGAATTTATCAATGTGTCAGGAACAAAATAAAGCATATGTTCCTCCCAGAGCATGGTGTAATCGCACGTTCGCAACTGTAAAGAACAATCCGGAACCTCAAAAACAATGTAGCCACCGGGTTTTAACAATTGTTTTATTGATCCAAGAAACTTTTGTGTATCCGGTGCATGCTCAAGTATGTGACGTGCCACGATCAAATCTGCTTGACCATATTTTGAAACTAATCCTTTAACGGTCCCACTAGTCAACTTAGGTATAATCGTTTCACTTGCAATACCTTGTTTAGTGATCCCAAGATCTATCTTTGGATCAATACGAAATGTCTTATCAAACCTTTCCCCCTCAAGACGTCTGAGTAGTGAATCGTCCTTATAGGTGATCCCGCAGGCGACGGGCTTTTCCGGAAGACCTACAAGATTGCACAAAATCTCTGATAGATCATCCAAGTGATCCTCAGGTTCATTGTACTTCAGCCATTCAACCCTTGGGATAATTTCCTCCGGTGGAACAGGGTTGGGAAGCTGAATCAGACCGCAATTTTGACACTGTCCTAAAATTAATGGGTGGTAAAATTCATGCTCGTTAGGATCAGTCTTAAACCGGTTACATAGGGGCTGCGGGCCAAGGTCGAGCACAACACTCAACTGTTCAGTACTGCATATTTGACACCTATTCATTAAAGTGGAGTATATTGCGTCTCGATTTCTTTCAGGAATCTCTTAAGACTTTCAGAATCGCCAGGTACCCAATCCGGAAAAGGGTCAGAAGAGTTAACAAATGGCCCCTCAATGACTTCATGTACTACTACAATTTTAGAAAGTGGAATCATTGTGTGCCATGGTGTTGAAGACAGCCTGTACAGAAAAACCTTATCGGACCCAGCAGGTCCCATCTCAACTCTTTTAACTACATTACCATTATCATCAAAGATGATAAGTAACAGTTTCCCCTGAACAACCTGTAATGATTCGGATCGACCGACTGAACGGTTGGGCATCACTGCACAATTACGACCCATGGCAATCAGCATTTCCTGGACCGGATCTTCATGATCAAAGTGCATCAGTAGCCTTGCCATATGCCTTTTCGATTGCCTCGCCTCCTCTATAATCTGTTCAACGAGTTCATTATTAATAAAAAGTAGTTCTTCGCTGTTCTTGATGACTTCAGGCATAATCTAGATTTCTAACTCCTTTCCAAATCCCACCCGCTAATTTTTTCCTTATACATAATGATCATTAGCTGGTAAGGGTTATAATGATTGAAGAAAATTAACCGATTAGTAAATTTATATAGTGTATCAAGAAACGTAGAAGGATCAACATAGATGTTATCCGGATTTTTAAAGTCAGAAAACTTGGTTGAAAATATATCGAAGACAATACATTTAGTGCTGATTTCGAACATCCTGGCAATCATTAGTTCCAAATAGACATTTGAATTTTCATAAGGTGGTTTTTGCTGTAATGTACCAATGGATACTACCACATCGTGCTTCCTATCATAAGCATCTTCAAGTATATCTATCTAATAGAAATCATCTGTTTTTAATCTTGAACTGGCGGTTTTCACCATACCACCGCTGATGTCTATTCCTGTGTACTTGCCTTTCCATGCACCCTTCCGGCAATATTCAGCAAGATGGCCCAAACCGCACCCAACGTCAAGGAGTGAATCTGTTTCATCCAGCTGATCCAGAACAAATTGGAATTTAAATTCTTGATGCTCTTTATCGTACCTTGCATCATCATAATGAAGAGCTCGCATACTAAAACCGTAATTTTTAACGAGATCATCATAGTCTTTACTAATTTTTTGTCTGCTCTTTTTATCCATTTTACATTCCAGATAATTTCGATTTCTGCTACGAATTCATGCTGAAATGATCTCGAATTCAGGCCAAATCTTCACAAAGGTTCCCCCCTGCTCTAAGTACTGCTGGTTTTTTTTCATGATGATATCGGCGTAGAGCGGTGCCAGGATGATGACATAATCCGGTTTGCGCTCATAAATCGTTTTTGATGGAAGTACGGGGATATGCAACACGGGGCTGACCAGGTTATGTCTGTAAGGGTCGTCGTCAACAAAGAAAGACAACAGCTCACCAAGATCGTAATTGAAGGAGAAGGTCGTCGCTCCGGTGGATGTACCAAAGGCCGCAACATTTTTTCCATGTTCAACAGCTGGATCCAGCAGACTGTGCAATTTGGATTTGATTTCCGTGATGAAGCCTGTAATCGAGTCATGGCGGTCCTTCCGGTCCATGCCGATGGATTCTTCATAAGATATGGTATCAGCTACTGATGCACTCACATTGTGTGGGCCATTTTCACGCTGTATAAAGCATCTAATGGAACCCGCCTTAGCTGGAACCCTTTGCACATCGAATAATTCAAGCCCATATTGGGCAAAAAACGATACAAGTGGTTTGACATAAAAACCTGAAAGATGTTCGTGGGTGAAGTTTTCGACCAGATTTTTCTCGATTACATCTAGATGGTAATGTGTTTGCATGGAGAAAACACCATGCGGGGCCAGTAGATGCTTGACACCTCTTACAAAGTCATCAAGATCAATAATATTAGAAAAAGTATGGTTAGCAATAAAACAGTCGGCTTCCCCATGTTCCTTCTTAATCTTCTTTGCGCATTCCAGGCTGAAATAATCATGAACTGTTGGAATACCATGATCGTTAGCCTGCTTGGATAAATTGGGGGAAGGTTCTATACCAAGTACTTTTGATCCCATATCCTGAAGGTATCCAATGAATGCACCGTCATTACTTCCTGCCTCGACAGCAAATACCTCAGATTTCTTTACATATTTGCTTAGAAGATCATTGACATATTCCTTGTAAGCATCCGATAATACAGGATTTGTTGTGGCAGGCCTTGACAGATAATACTCGTAAATCATTTCAGGATTCACATATCCACCATTTTGATAGTGACCGCAATCTTGACACATCATGATATCGAGGGGGTAGGTATCAACGACTTGCATTTTATCAGCCTCAGTGACATATCGGTCCCCTATGGGGAGGGGGGCAAGCTGCAATACGTTGTCCAACTCAGTTGACTTGCATAGTTTACAATTTTTCACATACGTAAAGTTATCCATTGGATTCTCCTATCATTTTATTTGTTAAATATTGTGGATTCGAATTTTCCTAATAAATTTAAATGTCAACTATAGAATTCCTTGATTTTTTCTATCACGAAATCAACTTGTTCATTGGACAGTTTTTCATGTGCTGGAATACTCAAGAATCTGCTCAGAACTTTCCTTGCATTGGGCGTGTCTTTCCCCTTGTATTTTTGAAAAACAGGCGCATCTGTGACAAGAGGCTTGTGATAAATCTTGGTCTCGATCCCATTAACATTAAGATGTTTCATCAGCTGGTCTCTCTTTTCCGCCTGTATAGCATAGGTATAAAGTGCGTGAATATCACCTTTTCTAAATTCAGGACAAAGAACCATGTCAGATAGGGCCTGGTTATATCTCATTGCGATTTCAGTTCTTCTTTTCATCCTATCAGGAAGATACTTCATCATAACTAAAAGCATGGCAGCCTGTACCGTATCAATTTTATGATTTAATGATACATATATGGCTTCATTAGTGATGATTTTTGCAGGGTCTGACTTCGTACCAGTGTAACGAAGCATCTTTAATTTTTCATAAAGATCTTCACTGTCTGTTAATGCAGCCCCCGTTTCACCATAACCCCCGAGCACTTTCATTGAGTTCATACTAAATATTGCTATTGTCGAAAATGATCCCGCCTTTTGGTGTCGGTATTCAGCACCAAAGGCCTGAGCTGCATCTTCAATAACATAAATATCGTGTTTTTTTGCAATCTCACAAATGCGGTCCATTTCGCACATGAGACCCGTGAAGTGTACAGGAACGACAGCTTTTGTCTTTCTAGTAATCGCCTCTTCAATGGCCTCCGGATCTATGTTGAAATCCTCCCTGATATCTACAAATACCGGGGTCGCCCCGCACTCCAGGATAGCATTACCTGTAATAATCCATGTCAAAGGTGTTGTGATTACTTCATCCCCCGGGCCGATATCAAGACACCTCATTGCAAGATATAGCGCACTGCTTCCCGATGAGCAACCCAGTGCGAATTTTGTTCCAGCAGCTTGGGCAACTTTTTCTTCAAACTCAGCCACTTCAGGGCCAAAGAGGATGCGCCCATGCTTTAACACGCCCTCAACTGAATCAAGCAATTCCTTTCGAAGGGCCGAGTCGGTTACTCGTAAGTCAAAAAAGGGAACTTTCATAATTCCTCCTTTTGGATGGCATTATTTTTATTCCCTGTTGCTAAAATAAACAGATAATGACACATCGGAGAAAAACCTGTATGCAGTACCTCATCATTCATTCCAAATAGGAAAGTATGCTCAAAATAATCAGATAGTAAATTCTTTAATTCCTTACCGGATTTGCAGTTCACATGCCCCTCTTTACTGGGTCGTGAGGCATAGGCCTGCGACTCCAAGGATGGGGTCCCACAAAGAAAGACACCACCTAGCTTGAGCGATTGGCATATGTTGTCAAGGTAACGTCGTTCATCAGTCTTGGGGATATGCTCTATTACATCTAAGGAAAACGCAGCGTCATAAAACCCACCGACGAGATAAGGACCTGTTAGAATATCATGTACAGCATACGTTACCGGCCAGTCACGCTCGATGCGGCGCTCTGCGTCCTCCACAAAAAGTGGGTCTATATCGATAGAATGAATCTCTTTGACTTCGGGGTGCAAAAGTCGGCTCGCAAAAGCGTCTCCGCATCCCACCTCCAGTACCCTTTTATAACCAGAAAGCATCTTACTTACAAACTTATAACGTGAGAGTGTGAAAAGTAGAAGTTTGGGCTCAACTCTCCACATTGTGCTGGCGGTGATACCCATGGGAACCAGACCTTTAGCCTTTATCATATCGAACATAAACTGGTATTGTTTTTCTACAGGAACATTCATAGTTATATCCCTAATCTTTAATTTCCTAAATTTAATATTATACGCCCAGCACTCCTACTTCGAAACAGATTCAGGGCTTCATTAACCTCATCAAGTTCAAACTCATGAGTAATGAGTCCATCTAAGGTCATTTTACCAGCTTCAATGAGATCAATGTATCGGGGAATATCCAGATCCGGATCCGCATCACCACCATGGGATCCGGTGAGCACTTTGTTAAAATGCAGGGGCAAAGAATATATTGAAATATTATCACCCTTCTTGGGCACACCCACAAGGATAGTCTTACCATCTGGATTGGTCAGTTCATAAGCCTGTTCAA
>JACKQG010002338.1_pt1 | contig 24952 bp, 15 predicted proteins | sample 8237621 | NCBI WGS metagenome assembly JACKQG01 (sample SAMN15677084, study PRJNA649215) | marine metagenome | biome: marine; feature: Black Sea; material: saline water; isolation source: suspended particulate matter (SPM) from the Black Sea western gyre | collected 2013-06-09/2013-06-10 | depth... | reverse complement strand
CGGTGGCCTCTGACGCCGATTTGGGCGCAAAAGTAGTAGTTGAAGAAAAAGAAGTTCCTATCCACGCCTGAGTTTCGGAGCGCTGTTAAAATTCCGGGATGGCCGAACCCGACCGCATCTCAATTCAGCACATTCTGGTCTCCTTCGAAGGCACACCGACCGAAGCGACCCGCAACCAAGCCGATGCTGAAGCCCTAGCCAAGACCATGCTGGAGCGCGCCCAAGCCGGCGAAGACTTCAACACGCTGGTCCGCGAGCATTCTGATGATAATGTCCACCCGGACGATCCAACTCCTGGCACTTATCACATGCTGAATAACGGCGTTGAGGGGTCGAATTTCCCTCAGTTCATCTCCGACTTGAATACTCGCGCTCAGGAGAAAGAAGCTGAGCTAGTCGCGAAAATGAAAGCCGCAGAAATCACCACCGACGAACTCAACGAGCAAATGAATGAGTTCCTCGAAGGCCTGCGCGCCGAGGCCGATCACAGCGCACCGACCATGCCCTACCCCCGTGAATCCATGGTTCCAGCATTCGGCGACGTCGGCTTTGCCTTGGAAGTTGGCCAGGTTGGCATGGCTGACTACCACGAGGAAAATAGTCCGTTTGGATGGCATATCATCCGCCGCGTTGACTAAGGATTTTGAAACGTAGCCTTGGGCGATGATTAGGGATGGGGAAATGAGTACTCTCTTTAGAGTCTTCAATGAACCGCAATACGTCCCTAACGATCATCGCCCTGCTTCTGGCTTGCATTGCAGCGATAGTTTTTTATCCAGCCGATGGAATGGATGCCGATGCTGGTCCAGCGTCGATTCAGGATCTCGGCTTGGTGGATGCGGAGTATATCGAGGAAAGCCCAACGGCAAAGGTGGAGCAAAGCGGACGCGCTGCGGCCGGCGCTCGAAGCTCGAATTTTCCGCAATGGACCACTCCTCCCGATAGAGATCATGATTTACATGGGATTGTTCTTGGGCCGGACGAAAGGCCGATTTCTGGTGCGGCAGTATTTGTGACCCGTCCAACTAGGCAGGGTGTTTCGACTTTGGATTTGGTTAGAAACAAGAGCACTCAGGAGATAGGCTCGACGATTTCGAATGAGGATGGTGAATTTCGCATTCACCTCGAGCAAGGTTCCTTATACGACTTGGAAGTTTCCGCCGAAGGCCTGCATTCGCCGATGATGAAAGGATGCCAAGCTGGTGAATATGTCATCGTTCGCTTAGAGCCGAGCAGTTCATTGGAAGGGCTTTTGACTTCAGCTAAGACCGGGGCACCGCAAGCGGAAGTGCGCGTGCGCCTGTTCCGCAGGGGCGGCAAAGGACGTCGGCACGAGACGAAATCGGATGAGAATGGGCACTACATTTTTTCTGGGCTGACCAAGGGTCATTGGTATTTGGAGGTGATACCTCCTGAATTGAAGCCACCGGACTGGGAAGATATTGAGGTCGTAGCCGGAGACCGAATCGTCAAGGATTTTGTTTTGGAGGAAGGTGCGAGCGTTAAAGGGCGAGTTGTAGACGCGGTTACCCGCTTGCCGATCGCCCATGCGGAGGTTTCGAACAGTTGGGTATTTCGCCGTACTACACACGCCGATGGCGACGGGAACTTTGAAATCACTGGTTTAGGAAATGGACAAGAGCGTATTGAGCTACACGCACGAGCGGCAGGGTATGGAGTTAAGGCTTTTGGCGAGAAAACGATTCACTCAAGTGCCGAAATTGTGCTCGATCTTTTGCCAGCCAAGAGGGTGATTGGGAAGGTTGTGTTGGATGATGGATCGCCGGCTGCGGGAGTTTACGTGGCTGCCGCAGGCAGTGATTTTTCTGGCCGGGATCAACAAATTGATTGGCCATCAACCACTTCGGGTGCCGATGGGAAATTTGAAATTATGAACGTCCGTCCGGATATCCCGCACACTCTGCAAGTGATTAAGCCCGGCCATGGATCGCTGTTGTTCGAGTTCCCGCCAAACGAACCAGAGCTTGCTGTGATTGACCTCGGAGAAATCAATCTTCCCAATGCGGCTTGGATTGCAGGCAGATGCCACAATGAGGCTGGCGACGGCATCGTTGGCGTCAATCTCAAGCTGACGGGATGGAATAAGGATCGGGGGAAATTTGGAAGAGCGGTAGATGAAGAACTGGGAAACTATGTCGGCGATCTCGAACTCACCAGCGATGACTTGGGTAGGTTTCGTTTCCCAGATCTTGCTGCGGGGAGTTACCTGCTCAGCGCCAAGCGTGGTGGGGTTAAGCAGGGAAATCCAAAAGTTTTTGAGTTGGTGTCAGGACAAGGTCGCGATGGGGTTGATGTCCTTATTAGCGATGGAGAAATTATCGAAGGAAAAGTTCTTGGGCCGGACAATCTGCCGTTTGTCGATGCGCAAGTGGAACTTAGAAAAGGTGCTGGGAGTAGCGGTGATAGGGTCAGGGCTAGCACCGATAAAAATGGCCATTTCGAATTTCCAAGCATCCCGCCGGGCTCATACTCCATTCATGCATGGCCGCCTTACTCAATGCCGCCATTGGCCAATAACGACATCATTTTGCCCACTGAATTGGCGGACGTCGCGCCTGGTCAACGGGGTTTGGTACTAACCCTCGGGCGTGGTCAGGTCATTACTGGGCAAGTATTTGATGCTGCAGGAAATCCGGCTAATCGTGCTTCGGTGAAAGCGTTTGACCCAGCCGGTGTGGAATTGAATTCAACCCACACAAATTCAAAGGGTGAATTCACTCTACGCCTTTCGGTTGGTGCACTCGTTGATATTGAAGCCAGCCAACGATATTCCTCTAATCTACAAGGCGACAATGGTGAATATTGGTTACCGAACCCAGATGCGCCATCGGTGATCCAAGCTGGCGTTGCAGCTGGGACTTCGGGGTTGACGCTTGTGCTCCCTCAGCTCTGATAGCTAAGAGGTGGGTCGATTAACGTTGCCAATATCCATCGCGTTTTTACTTATGTCCCTTGCAAAAACCTTTCCATTCGGGACCAGGGTCTTGCGCAAAATTCAAAATCCTCTCACCGCTTACCAAGTGACCGATATTCCCACCTAGTCCTCAGCAATTACTTCCTCCCAAAGCTTTCGGTTCGCTTTGATAATGGGATGGGCAAGTGCGGATTCCGTCAACCGGCCCCGATAGCGCTGCCACGCCTCTTTTTTTTCCCACCGGGTATACAAATCGAGAATCCTAAATAAAGCCTGAGTTGTTCGGTAGTGCTCCGGTCCTCGATCTAATTGAATGCGTTCAAAGGCATCAAGTAGCAATTCCTCCGCCCTCACGAAGCGCCCTACACGAACATAGGCATGGCCAAGAATGCTTGCAGTTTTGAAGCGCTCCCATTGGCTTTCAGGTAATACTTTCGCTCGATAAGCAAAAGCTGATTCTAGGTAGGGCAAAGCAGCGTCAACGCGATTCAAGTGGATCAAAATTCGACCTAAAGTTGTTTCAATTGCCGAGATTTGCAAGCGTGAATCTTCAATCAATCTTGCATCCTCCAGCGCCCTTTACGCGAAAATTTCCGCTTCGGCGTAGCGGCCCTCATCCGCACGTAATCGCGCCAGGCTAAATTCGGTGCTCCCGGGCGCATGCTGATCAGGATAAGCGGCTTGCAAAATTGCTTCCGATTCGAGGAGTAACCGTTCAGCTTCGGCAAACCGCCCCGTGTCTTTGTAAAGCAATGCAAGATCATGGCGAAGTTTCGCCCCCTCAGGATGCCCCGGTGCGAGGGCGGAATCTAATGCTTGACGGGATTCAAGAAGTGCTGCTTCTGCTTCCGCGAAACGTTGCTCATCCTGCAGTAGCCAACCCCGTTGGTTTTGCGCTTTACCAATAAGGACATGGTCCACCGGAACAATCATTCGCGCAGCACGGAGAGCTTTGTCCATCCAAAGCAATGCTCCAGGATTGTCACCGAGACTGTGCCATATTCCGGAAGCTTGAGTTGCTAGAACAAATCGGGCACGGAGAGTTTCATTATCGGGATCTAACAAGTCCAGCATCTCATTAGCTCGATTAGACAGTTCCCTAGAATCATCATTGCGCGCTTCCTCCCCGGCTAAGTCGGCAAGCGCTGTAAGACTGCGCGCAAGATCGATATGAGGAGCTTGCAGGAATGTTAGTCGCATCTCATAGGCGTCTTGCACTCCGCCCGCATCATGAAGGGCTGTAGCAATGACATTTTCCGGGATTCCATCTAAGTTTCGCAGGATGCCCAGGCGACGCCGATAAATCTCCATAGGTGATAAACCTATGGCGGAATAACTATCTCCCAATTGCTTGAGGAAATCCGCGGCAGTGTGTGGATCGGTCTCTTCTAATCGATCCACCGCCAAGGTCAAGCGGTCCAACAAGAGGCGTAAGTCAGCTTGCTTGCGCGGATCGCGTCCAAAGTTCTGATCCATTCGGAGCATATCCAGCATGGAAAAGGACATGAGGCGTGATTGAGCCAAGTGCTCTTGCTCCCGCTCGAGCAGCTTGTTAAGAACCACTACAGAAACAAGCAGCAAAAGCACCACCGAAACGCCTGATCCGACGCCAACCTTATTGCGGTTCACAAACTTAGCCAGCCTATAGCGCAACGTAACCTTCCTTGCGATCACAGGAAGACCATCCAGGTAACGGCCGACATCGGCAGCAAATTGCTCAGCCGACGCATAGCGCCGACTTGGCTCTACTCGTAGGGCCATCATGACCATGTTGTCGAGGTCGCCCGCAAGCACTCGTTTCAATCGTTCGGCAGAGAGACCGCGCGATTTTTCCGCTCCTTCTGGAACGCAGGAGCTAGGCGCTGGTGGATTTTCATTACATACCATCCTGACCAAGTCATGACTGGCTGTTGTACTTGGCTGAAACGGCCTGCGACCTGTAAGCAATTCAAATAGTAAAACCCCCAGTGAATAAACATCTGTGGCAGTGGTCACCAAACTTCCACTCAACTGCTCTGGACTTGCATATTCTGGCGTGAGCAGCCGTTCGGTACGAGTCACTGCTTCTTGAGCAGGGTCAAGGATTTTCGCCACCCCAAAATCAAGCAACTTTGGGGTACCGTCAGCGGTCACTAGAATATTTGCTGGCTTCAAATCACGATGAACGATTAGCTTTCGATGAGCATCATGAACGGCTTCTGCAATCTTTTTGAACAATTTTAGGCGCTGTCGGACGGTTAGTTTGTTGTTGTCGCACCAAATATCCAGAGGCTCACCTTCAACTTTCTCCATGACTAAATAGGGTTTCCCTTGACTGCTAGTCCCGCCATCAAGAAGCCGTGCAATATAGGGGTGATCCAGCTCGGCCAAGGCCTGACGTTCTAGCAAAAACCGAGAATGACTCGCTGGGGATAAACGACCCTCTCGCACCACTTTGATCGCAACTTCTTTTTGATAGGACTCATCATCTCTAATCGCCGAATAAACTGCTCCCATACCTCCTGTGCCAAGTAGTTCTTTAAGCTGGTAAGGGCCAATGCTGGTCCCCGTTAACCCTCTGGCAACTTCAAGATCTAGCTCTTGTTGTTCCAGTTCAGCTCGACGCCCGGCATCCCCAACAATTTGGCTTACTACATCCCTTTCACATGAATCGGCGGCGAGTAAAGACTCAACCTTGTTTCTTAATGCTGAATCCTGGTTGCACTCGACATTTAGAAATCCATCTCTCTCCTCCGCTTCTAGTTCACACGCCTTCTCGAAAATTTCCTGAAGTGCTTGCCAGCTTGAATCGCTCATGTATCACTTTCTCCGCGTTCATCCTTGGTGAGCTCACTTTGTAGCCATGCGCGCGCCAATCGCAAGTCGCGCCCAACGGTCCCCACGGAAACATCAAGAGCAACCGCGATTTCGCGATTCTCCATTCCTCCGAAATATCGCATCTCTACTGCCCTAGCTTTACGAGCATCATATTCTTCTAAGCGCCTTAGTGCTTGATCAAGATCAAGCAACTCATCAGGATTAGTGGTGGGTTCGGAGGCGATTTCGCCAGCAGGGAAAGCACAGCGTAATCCGCGACGCTTTTTTGCTTGGCGCCGACGTGCGTGGTCGAGCAGTAATCGCCGAATGCAGGTTGCGGCCATTGCATAAAAATGAGACCGATCTTTCCAAGTAACCGAGCGTTGATCAACTAATTTCAACCAAGCGTCATGAACCAATGCAGTGGCTTGCAGCGTATGACCGGAACGCTCTCTGGCCAAACTTCGGGCTGCCCTCAAGCGCAATTCTGAAAATACGGATGGCAGAAGTTCGGCGTACGCATCGGGATCACCGTCCCCGGCGCGCCGCAGGAGCTGGGTGATTTGCTGAAGGGATGCATCTGCCATTGAACACGATCCAAGCTCGTACTTTCATTGTAGGCGCAAAATTTCAAAAAATCTGGCTCCTGGGTTGACGATTTAGTGCCCATTTTGCGCGTTGGGAAGGAATGGCATCAATTTGATGCTGAGAAAATGGAGATCATCATGTTAAAAACCATCCTCTGCGGCCTTTTTTTAGCCCTCTCGCTGCCCGCCAGCAGCTTTTCCGCCCAAGCCGGAACAGCCGATATTGTGCGAGGTCCATTTGACGTTCAAACCCTCACTGGCGACCCACGCATCCAGGGCGCCGCTTATGGATGGGGACACTATTGGGTTTCAGGGGCAGGCTATGACATCTACAACCCGGAATTTATGATTCACAAGTTTGATATGGATGGGAATTATGTAGCCAGCTATCCGCAAGAGGTAGGTACAACAGGATTAGGCAATTATGATTTAGAGATTGATGAAGCCACCAATACTATGTGGGGGGCATATGACGGAGGTAACGTAAGCATTTATTCTTACAGCCCGGGTTCGGGCGGCCTTTATGGCGGGCAAACTCGGACTACTCCAGCCGTCCATGGCTTTGCAGGGTTTACTCGAGATCCGAATTCAGGGCTATTCTATTTTTACAGTTATTTTATTAATGAGATCACGGTTCTTTCTCCGGATTTGAATTATGTCGTTGACTATCTACCGACTAGCTCTGAAATATATGGACTTTCTTGGAGTGAAAATACCAATACTCTTTGGGCGGTTCAAGGTGAAGGGTATGTACGAGCGATTGAATTGGACCCATTCAGTGGTGTTGAAACAGGGCGCCGCTTTGACATTGAATTGCCAAATACCTTCCGCGCTGGTGGCTGTGATATTTACGATGACCCCAATAATCCCGGCAGCCCCACTTTGGCGCTCATCGCTCAAGGCTGCGCGGATCAGCTCGCCTGTTATGACGTCGATAGCATCACTGGAACGAGTCCGGATACTTGGCCGCACCTCCCGGCTAATCAGCAGCTCATCGCGGCGGTCTATCAAGAGGGGTTTGAAGACCTTCGTGCCACTACCCCGAGTTACCTGCAACGCAACTCTCTAAATCCATTTACTAATAGGGATGAACCGGGAGCTTTGGTCAATAGCGGTCCCAGTACCATCGCAAGCTTGCCTGCCTTCAGTGGCAGCTATTGCTTGGAGCTCGGGCGCGTTCTCAATGCCTGCGAAGCGACGCCTGTTCGAAGCGGCTTTATCGTCGGATTAGACGGCACTAATCAAGGCGACTTAACTCTGGATTTTAAGGTTCGCAGTCGTAACAAGGTGGCTGACACTTGGGATGGGATATTCGTCAGCGATGATGGCATTAATTGGAACCAGGTGTACGGACCTTGGCAAACTGGCACCGGCGGAGGAACTTGGACTACTGTTACTGGTGTTGATCTGAGTCAAGCAGGTTTGGCCTCTGGTTGGTTTTACTTATTGTTCGCTTATGAAGGCGAACTGGGATTCGATTTGGAAGGTGTTCAAATCGATGAGATAAAAGTGAATGGAACTTGGACTAAGCCCATTCTTAACATTCAAAATACGCAAGTGGGTGAAAAACCAGTCGTCGAACTGAATCAGGCCATCCCTTATCAATGGGTAGATGCTGCTTATTCCACTGCTGGATTTGGTCCCTTTTTTATTAACGGCAATTGGCTCCCAATTTCCCCTCCTTGGACATTTCTGAACCCAACCATCGCCGATGGAAATGGCTATGCGAAGTTTGACACCCCTAAACTGCCGACGTCAGCAATGGGATTGGAGGTTTGGATGTTGGCCGCAAGTGGACCTTTCCTGTCCAACTCGGTGAACTTTGTCATTAATTAACGAGCATCGCATCCAACATTAAGGAGGGCTTCTTCGCAAGGAGCCCTCCTTAATCCTTGCCATTCAAATATGCCTTCGGGAATTTCCATGGCCCGCGATATTCAGGAATTGCGCGGCGGGCGGCGGCGGGGTCTTTGATGATGGATTCGGTGGAAGGGTCGAAGTGGATGGTTCGACCCAGGGCGTGGCTTAGATTGCCCAGGGTGATAGGCAAATCAACTTTGATGTGGTAATCCACGCAGCAACTGGGTTGGCCGCCGTTGCGGATGCAATTCAACCACTCAATTTCATGAATGCCGCCGTCGGGAGTGATGGGCTCGGGGACGTCGTCGGGGTTGAGTTGATCGTTTTGCGGATGGATTTGGTGGTTGTTGTAGTTGGTGAGTAGGGTGCCGTTTAGGCCGTGGAAATAGATGCCGAGCGCGCGTGCGACGTTGTCGTATTCGTAACCATGATGATTGAACTGACTGAAGTGCCAGCGCATGGTCATGTTGGGATATTGCCACAGCATTTCTTGCGTATCTGGAGCGTCGCCATCGCCTTGCACGATGAAGCGGCCGCCGAGCGCGCTGATTTTTTCGGGGTAGCCGAGGTTTAGTGCCCACACCGGTAGATCAAGTAGGTGCGGCGCCATGCCCGGCGTCCAACCACCGGAGTACGCCATCCACGAACAATGCATTGCGGCGTCATTAACCATCAGCGCATTGAATTCGGTTTCCTCGGCCGGACCTAACCACATTTCAAAATCAATGTCGTCGGGCGGCGCTTGTTTGGGCGCGGTGCCGATGCCTTGTACTCCCATGTTCCAACCCCAAAAAGTTTCGACGCGCCCGATCGGGCCGAGCTTGCCAGAACGAACCCAGTCGACGACGCGGCGGTAGTTATTGGCTTGATGAATTTGGGTGCCGACTTGACTGACTACTCCGTGTTTGCGCACCGCGTTGCGCACCGCAATCGATTCCGCCGGGTAGAGGGTCATTGGTTTTTGCAAATAGATATGTTTACCAGCCGCGGCGGCGGCGCATGCTTGCAGGCAATGCCAGTGCGGAGGGGTTGCAATAATGACGGCGTCGACGGCCGGGTTAGCGAGTAGTTCGCGATAGTCGCTATAGGCTTTGGCGCTGGGATGAGTATTCAACCACGCATCGGTGCGGTGCTTTTGCACGTCGCAAACGGCGATGAGTTCGGTGTCCGGATCGGCCAAACTTTGGCGCAGGTTGTGTGAACCCATTCCTCCACAACCGATGAGGGCCAGACCGAGTTTGTCCATCGCTGGACTGGTGCGACCACGCCGACGCGCGCGCGTGACCGGCAAAACTGGAGTGGTCAGAAAAGCGGCGGCTCCGCTAATGAGGGCTTCGCGTCGGGTGATGTTTGGCATGGGGCAAAAGGCTGATGGACTGTAACTAGCTCCTACTAATCCGTTACACCAGTGGCTACGCTACCGTTTCGCCAGTCCCTACGCTACCGTTTCGCCAATGCATGCAGGAACCCAGCTTGGCACGATGCTGAATTAACCATCGGATTTGTATGCCCGCCACGCATCATTCAGCATTACGGAATCGGTTGGGCCGGGCATGACAAGGAAGCGGTAGCGCAAGCGCAGGATTTCTCCTTTTTTCAGTTCGTAGCGGGTGCCGGCTTTGGGGAAGGTGGGTTGGAACCAGGGCAGTTCTGGATAGGTGATGACGTCGGCGGGGTAGTTGGGGTTGGCCGGGTGTTCGAGGATAGCGAGGGTGGTGAGTTGTTTGCCGCCTTGCCAAATGCCGGTTGCGGCGGACCAAGCGGGCAGGGTTTGGTTGGGGTTGCCGCCATTGGCATTCCGTGTTGGGGCGACTGGGGAAGTTGTGATTAAGCCGGTGCCGGATTGACTGAATTGCAGGTTTTGCACCGGAGCCAAACGCACGTTTAAGCCGCCGTATTTATCCGTGCCGCGCCGCGCCAGACTGACGCCGTCGGCGAGGGCGGTTAGCTTTAGATCTAGGTCGACGGTTTGACCGTATAGATCGTTGCCGAGGACTAGTGTGACCTCGGCCATTTCCTTGACGATTGGAGTTTGGTCTTCCCACATCCAAATATTCGTCGCCCTCACGCCGACGTTTTTGCCACGCGACAGCGTCATCGGCTGGCCTTTGGGTCGGGAGTAGACGCGTTGCAATGCGTGCAGGTCGCCTACTTCATTTCCAAATTTCACTTCCGGCCACGCCCAGTAAATGCCGCGGTGATGCGGGTGGTCGTGACTCCAATCCAGTGTGAGTTCTTCGCCGTCGAGACCGTTGAGCGGATGGATATACCCACTGCGTGGCTTCGCGTAAATCCGATTCCCCTCAGCGACGGACTGCAGATATCCCTCCGGCAAATCCACCTGATCGCCGAGGTAAGTGAACACTGGCTGCGGGAAAAGGTCGAACTGAAACTTGCCGCCTGAACTACGAAAACCATGCACGCCGACGCGATGAAAACTGTCAGCAGTTTTGATTTTGAAAGTCCATGTGTGATGACATGGAAGGTCATTGATACCAATGCTCGACGTATCAATGCTCAAAGTTTTATCGCTCCAGGTCCACGCCAAATCACGCTCCAAACCCAGCATTTGAATCTTGCTGCCCTCACCCGGACGCGGAGTTTGCAGGCGCAGTTCATCGCCCGGCCAATCCATCACAATTGCGTAATGATTGCCGTGGTTTTTCGTATATGCCACGGTTTGCCAAAGCGACGTGTACTCCGCATTCAACCCATGAGCCGCGCCGTCGGCAGTGGTGTACAGCGCATCGGTTGGCACGATGTGTTTCAGCCCATCCTCATGTGCCCAGTAAAGTCGGGCCACGGCTTGATGAGTCGTCTCTTTGAACTCCACTCGAATCGAAGTGCGCTGATCGGCGGCCATCACACATATCCCCGGTTCTTTGGAGGTGGCGATTTTTTGCCCATCAATCCACAGTGTTGCGTGGTCGTCGGCTTCCAATTCGAAAATATAGGGACCATCCGCCGACGCTTCGATGAATCCCGTCCACGTCGCCGTGAAATGATCCGGCTCGATGCGATCCAGCGGCGAATTGCGCACCCAATCAAAATCAATATTCGCATCCACCCGCTCGACGTCCGACGTCACCCACTCGCCCAAACGCGCGGCCGGTTTGGCGCCGTAAATGGCTTCATGATTCACCGATATCCACGCCCCTAACTGCCGCAATCGCTCCTGCTGCAACAACGGAATCTGCCCATCCGCACCCGGCCCGACGTTCAACAACATGCCGCCGCCATGACTTACCGAACGCGCGAAAAAATGAATTAATTGATCCGGCCGCAAATACGCGTCCAACTTTTCATTGCGATTCAAGCCAAAACTGCGGCCCAAACCCCGGCACTCCGCCCACGGCCGATCCCCCGGAGGTGCACCGGCCGAATACTCCGGGGTACGAAATCCACCCTTAGATCCTCCGCCCCAGCGGTCGTTTACCGCCAAGTCCTCCGGACAACCCGACTCGGTATACAACCAATCCATCAACTCTCCCGACTTCCAAGTGCTCGCCGGATGATCCCAATCGCCGTCGGAAAAAATCACCGCCGGTTTATAGCGCGACATCACATCCTTGAACTGCGGAATCATGTGCTCAGCCACATAGCGATCCACATCATTCGCCGGGTTCTTATTCGCCCATTGATAAATCGGATGATTCCACTCCGGCAACGAATAATACAAATCCATCCTTAACCCCGCCGCGCGCACCGCCGACGACAACTCCCCCACCAAATCCCGCTTCGGCCCAACGTCCATCGCGTTCCAAGCAAAGCCGCGAGACTGAGTCGCATGTGCACTAGGCCACAACGCAAAGCCATCATGATGCTTTGACGTCAACACCACATACTGCGCCCCAGAATCCCGAAACAACTCCGCCCATTCCGTCGGCTCAAACAGCTCCGCCTTAAACAACGGCGCCAAATCTTCATATTTGAACTCCTCGCCATAAACCCGTTTCAAATAATCCAACCGCGGCTCATCGCCGGACTGCAAACCGCGCAAAAACCACTCCGCATACTGCTCCGGCCCACTCCACGACGGCACCGAATACAAACCCCAATGAATAAAAATCCCCAACTTGGCATCACTAAACCACTGCGGAAACGGCCGCGCGGCGAGGTCGTCCCAATTCGGCTCCTGAGCGCCAACCGGAGTTGCCAATGCCAAAAACGCCAACACGCCGGAATCGATCCACTTCATGCTCGAATGCTAACACTTCTACGAAGACCTAATTCGATCCATTGCTATAGGATTGCTCTCGGATAAAATTCAAATTCACTCCCCAATGCCTTCCTATTTTTTCTTTAATCCGCCTAAAAGTAGTAAGAGGAAAGAGATGGTTCGGTCAGCGGAACCGGACCTACGCTTCATGAAGTTTGGGTCCCGTGGACTTGGGATTCGTTAATGAAGGCTACTTTTTTGGGCGATTACCCAATTCCGAATCCGGATAGTCTGCAAGGTCAACTTGACGGGATGGCATGCGCAGTATTCGTCGGTTGCCATTCCTTTGACAATCCTGCCGTAGCCTAAATTAGGGCTCAATTGTCACGTCGGTGACGGAACTGCTGTGCATGTATTGCAGGGCTTGTAGGCGAATGCGTTGACTGGCGGCGACGACTGGCGCAGTGGTGGTCCAAGTAGCATTGCCGAAGGCGTCGGTCTTTTGGAATTGTGGTACCAAATGAGGTGTACACATGTTCACATTGACCTTCAACTCGGCGACATAAATGGCGCACAGATAGAGGTCATTCACCGAGTAAACCAGGAAGGTTTTTGCGTCCGGTTTGCCACCAGTGACGGAAACGGTTAGCGGTTGGCCGCTTTCGATCGGATCTGGGCTAACCGAAACCTGGAAATCTGGATCCATGGTGGGGATCACGGCGGTTGTTGCCCGCGCATTCCAGGAAGTCAGTGCAATTGCGCCTGCACAGATGAGGAAAACTGTATTTCGGATGGCTTTCATTGTTTTAGAGAACAGGATTGAGAATGATTACTCAGAGCAATATTGCCAATTAGCCAAGCTATCTCACTTTGCTAAGGCAATAACGTCCAATTCCAAGTCACCACTCGCAGTACGCCGTCAACCGTGCCGGAAACCTTGGCAGTAAGTTGATTTTGCGTTCGCAAGTACTCGATGTGAGTTGGGAAGTCATGTTCTTTATTAACGAAGACCGCGCGATGAGGTTCAATGACCTCTAATTTGAATTCTGCAGGTTCTTGTCCTGATGGAAATGCCCGGTAGATGACTTCGCCATCGCGCTCGACTATTTCAAGATGTTCTAAGCTGACTTTTCCGTCGGCATGACTGTCACGGTGAGTGCCGACCATGACGCCGTTTTTGGGCGCGAACCAACCTTCTTCTTGAACGCTGTTGCGTTTGGATGCACGCCAATGTCCCGCCAGCCAGCGCAGTTGATTTAGCTTTGATTCACCGTTTACCGTTGGCATCAACGCGCCGATGTCTTTCTGCCAATTATGTAGTTTTGCTAATAGTTCGTCGCGTTTTTCCGCATGCTGACTGGCGACGTCGAACTGTTCGCCGGGGTCTACGTCCAAGCGGAATAGCTCGGTTTTGCCGCTGTCATACCACTCAATCAATTTCCAAGCGCCGTCGCGCACCGCCGCGCCGGGTTGGCCGCCCTGATTGCCGTAATGCGGATAATGCCAGTACACCGGCTCGCGGTTGTAATTGTCATTCCCTAACAGCGGACCGACAAAATTCACTCCGTCTACATGTTGCGCTGGCATTTCTTCAATTCCGACCAAACTCAAAATGGTCGGGAAAAAATCCACGCTAGTAACCACCGCGTCGCACACCGGCTTGCGTTTGACCGATGTATCCGTCGACTGCCAACCCTCTGGTATTCGCACGATTAACGGTTCGCGAATTCCACCTTCATACAACCAACCCTTGCCCGCGCGCAGCGGCAAGTTACTCGTCGGGCTACCTTCCGACGTTGACAGCCCACCGTTATCCGAAGTAAAGATCACCACTGTTTGGTCATCCAATCCCAACTCCGTCAACGTATCCAGCACAGTGCCGACGGCCTGATCCATGGCCTCAACCATGCCCGCATAAACCGCATGATTCTGCACCATTCGCACCCGACGTTCCCCTTCCACGCCCCATGCTTCGGGGGCAGCCGATTCGCGTTTGGCCTTGTATTTTTCCAGTAAATCTGGCCGCGCCATCAACGGCGTATGCACCGAATAAAACGAAAGCATGGCGAAAAACGACTGACCCTTATTTGCGCGGATAAACGCCGCGGTTTCATTCGCCAATCGCTGCGGCAAATGTTCACCGTCGGGTCCGTCTTGCAAACGTTCATTTCCGTAAGGCGAAAAATACTTCTTGCCACCATAAGGCCCGCCGCGCGTGATTCCACCCATGTTGACGTCGAACCCCTGATCCTCAGGCCAAAAACCTTCGGGGCCTAAATGCCATTTACCGGCGAAAAATGTTGCGTAGCCGTTTTGCTTTAACGCTTCGGCCAAGGTCACTTCTTCCTTCGCCAAACGATCGACATACGGAGCGGGCAACAACGCCGTGCCACGCTTCCATTGCTCGGGCTGATTGCCGCCACTAGAATTAATGTAATCGGTGATCCCGACCCGCGCCGGGTACTTACCCGTCAAAATGCTGGCGCGGGTTGGACTGCAAACCGGACACGACGCATAAGCATTCGTAAATCGCGTTCCTGCGACTGACAACTTTTCAATGTTCGGCGTTTCATAAAAACTGCTCGGATTGTTCGGCGTGACATCCATATAGCCGAGGTCATCGACCAGGATGAAGACCACGTTTGGTCGACGAAGATGGGTTTCGGTTAGCGCCGATTCAGTTTGATCAGAATCGCGTTGCGCCATTGCAGGCATCGTCAACCAAGTGGCGGCGCTCAGAGTTAGTAAGGAAAGGATCATTTTTCGCCCTCCGCAGAATCGTCCTCATATTGAGCCTGTAAACCGCCCAACTGCTGCGCCAGTTTCACCGCTAAATCGCGATACTCCGGCTGCATGTACAAGTTGTTCAACTCATCCGGATCATTCTTCAAATCAAACATCTCCCATTCACCCACTTGGTAGTAGCGGATTAACTTGTATCGCTCGGTGCGGATTCCATAATGACGTTGCACCTTATGCACGTCGGGGAAACCGTAGTAGTGGTAATAAATCGCGTCACGCCAAGAATCACCCGCGCCGCCGCTGCCATCATTCACCGCAGCGCCACGTAACAGCGGCAGCAACGACATCCCTTGCATTGCGTCCGGCACCTCGGCACCCGCTGCCTGCAAAAACGTCGGCGCGTAATCTAAATTCTGCGCCATCTGTTCGTTGATTACTCCAGCTGCCACCTCACCTGGCCAGCGCACGATCAAAGGCATTTTCAACGACTCTTCATACATCCAACGCTTGTCATACCAACCATGATCGCCCAAGAAAAATCCCTGGTCCGAAGCGTAGACCACAATCGTATTTTCGGCCAAACCCGCGTCTTCCAAATACTTCACAATTCGGCCGACGCTATCGTCCACCGCCTTGGCGGTGCGCAAATAGTTCTTCATATAGCGCTGATACTTCCAGCGCACTAAATCCTTACCCGTGGGATTGGCTTGGTAAAACGCTTTATTCTTATCCGCATAACCCGCCCGCCAAGTTTCCAACTGCAACGGTGTCATTTTCTTTAAGTTGCGGAAGCCGGATTTATCCGTGGCAATACCGGACATCGTTTCTTCGCGCGGATCCAAAAATAGATCGTATGCCGAATTCATATGCCGATCGATTTCCATTTCCTGCCCGCTCGCCGGACTGGCGTTGTCGGCATAATCATCAAACAGCGTCGCGGGCTCTGGCAAATCGACGTCATCCCATAAATTTAAATAGCGCAACGGCGGCATCCAATTCCGATGCGGCCCCTTGTGTTGCGCCATCAGCAAAAACGGCTTGCCGTCCTGGCGCTGCTGTTCCATCCAACCAATCGCCATATCGGTGATCAAGTCAGTGCAATAACCTTCCACCTGACGTTTGCCGGCAGCGGAAATGAAATCCGGGTTGTAATAATCGCCCTGCCCCGGCAGGATATCCCAATAATCAAAACCCTGTGGATCGGTATGCAAATGCCACTTGCCGATCATCGCGGTTTGATAGCCCACCTTTTGCAACAGCTTCGGAAAGGTGACCTGATCACCGTTAAACCGATTGCCGTTGGCCATAAATCCATTTTTATGACTATGCTTGCCGCTCAAAATCACCGCGCGGCTCGGTCCGCAAATGGAATTGGTGCAAAAACTATTGCGAAACAACATGCCTTCTGATGCCAACTGATCAATATTCGGCGTCGGATCAATCTCGGCATAACGACTGCCATAAGCCCCAATCGCATGCGGCGCGTGGTCGTCGCTAAAAATGAAGACGATATTGGGCTGCGACGGCGGGCTGCTTGACGTCGAAGTTTGAGCCGAAATCGGCGCGGTCAGCAGCAGGAGGGTCAGAATCTGAAGTAGCGGTTTCATCTTGCTTGGGGACAGCCCAAGTTAGCAAGTATGCTCGACTTTATGCGCGTCGGCACACTCCTTTTGTACCTCGCTATCCTCACGGCACCGCTTTTGGGCCAGGATTCGGCTGCGGCCCGCCGCACCCAGCCGAACATTATTTTCATTATGGCTGACCAAATGCGCGCCGATTTCCTCGGATGCGCGGGAAATGCGGCGGTGCACAGCCCAAACCTGGATCGTTTCGCTAGAGAAGGCGCGCGCTTTCGCCGGGCCTACAGTTCCACCCCGTCCTGCACCCCCGCTCGCGCCGCGATTTTGACCGGCCAGTCACCATGGGGTCATGGCATGCTCGGCTACCAGCAAGTCGCCGAACGCTACCCCATTGAGCTGCCGCGCCTGATGAACGAAGCGGGCTACTACACCTATGCCATCGGCAAGCAGCACTTCCACCCGCAACGCAATACGCACGGTTATCAGGGCATGGAACTGGATGAATGCGGTCGGGTGCGCGACCCTGGATTTATCTCCGATTACCGCAAGTGGTTTCAGGAGGTTCATCCTAGCTACAACCCCGACCGTACCGGCCTCGGCTGGAATGATTATCGGGCGGCCCCGTATAAACTAAGAGAAGAGGTGCATCCGACGGCATGGACCGGCGATCGGGCGACGGAGTTTTTGCACGAATATGATCGCGAACAACCGTTTTTCCTCAAAGTCAGCTTCGCTCGTCCGCATAGCCCCTACGACCCGCCCGGAAGCTATCTGGCAAAGGTTGATCCTGAAACCGTGCCTAAACATTCGGTTGGGAATTGGTCGGAAGCTAAGTTCGGTGACTTTCGCAATCCGGAAAAACACACTGCGCCTCGTAATAACTTAGGCGACGAAATCACGGCGGCGGCACGGCGGGCTTATGCAGCCAATATTAATTTCATAGACGAGCAAATCGGCAACATGTTGTGGGTGTTGGAAAAGCGTGGAATGATGAAGAATACTTTGCTGGTATTCACATCCGATCATGGCGACATGCTGGGCGATCACCATCTTTGGCGGAAGACTTATGCCTACGAAGGTTCCGCCGCCGTGCCGATGCTGATGTTATGGGGAGATGATGTGATGCGTGCGCAGCGCGGCCAACTGCGCGATGAGCTGGTTGAGCTGCGCGATCTACTGCCTACTTTTTTGGATGCGGCCGGCGCACCCCGGCCGGATGCGGTGGAAGGCTTGTCTATGTTGCATCCGATCAAAGGACTACGCACCGCTTGGCGGCAATGGTTAGATTTGGAACATTCCACTATTTATTGGCCGGGGAATAACTGGACGGCGCTGACCGATGCGCGATGGAAGTACATCTTTCATGCCTACGACGGGTCGGAACAGCTATTCGATTTGAAAGAAGACCCGCAGGAAAGGGTAGACCTAGCGACTAGCGAATCCCATCAGGAATTGCTGCTGGAATGGCGTCAGCGAATGGCCAAACATCTGGCTCCTCGTGGTGAGGATTGGGTGGTGGATGGAGTCCCCGCGGTGCGCAAAAATGGGCCAGCTCTAGGGCCGAATTATCCGCGCTTTGAAACTCTTGTTGAAAGGGAAAAGCAAGCCAAGAGGCGTCGTTCCATAAGTGGGATTTATCCTCACCTAGCATTTTTCAATGATGAAAATGAATGTGGCACTGGCGCCGTAGTGCCATGGGCGGATCGGTTGTGGGCGGTGACTTATGCGCCGCATGCACCGAAGGGGTCGTCGGACAAATTGTATGAAATCACGCCTGAATTGGAGTTGATTGTGCGCCCGGAGTCGGTTGGCGGAACTCCAGCGAATCGCATGATTCATCGTGAATCGCAGCAGTTGTTCATTGGGCCCTATGCCATTGACGGTGAGCGCAACGTGCGGGTGATCCCCTATGAAAAAATGCTCGGTCGACCCACCGGCAATGCGCGACACCTGAGCGATCCAGTCAACAAAATTTACTATGCAACCATGGAAGAAGGTCTGTATGAGGTCGACGTGCATACGTTGGAAGTAACCGAGTTATTTGCCGACAATCACAGCGGCAAGTCTGCTTCCGCTGACGTCGATTCCGCCGATTCGAGCGATGCTCCCCACGCAATGCAGGCACCTCAATCAGGGTTACCCGGCTATCACGGCAAGGGTTTGTATTCCGGCCAGGGCCGCGTCGTCTATTCCAACAACGGCGAAAAGGGGCCGGAGGTTTTCACCAACCCGTCCACACCGTCCGGCGCGCTGGCCGAATGGATGCACGGTAAGTGGAATGTAGTGCTGCGCAATCAATTCACCGAGGTCACGGGTCCGGGTGGTATACACGGCAACAAAGATCCGGCGAACGATCCGATTTGGAGTATAGGATGGGATGCGCGTTCGCTGATATTGATGTTGCTTGATGATGGGGAATGGCATCGTTATCGCCTTCCTAAGGCCAGTCACAGTTACGACGGCGCGCATGGTTGGAATACCGAATGGCCGCGTATTCGTGACATCGGCGAAGAAGATTTACTGATGACTATGCACGGCATGTTGTGGCGTTTTCCGTGCACATTTTCTGCAGCGAACACTGCCGGAATTGCGCCACGATCCACTTACTTGAAAGTGATCGGCGATTTCTGTCGCTGGCAAGATCGCATCGTGTTCGGCTGCGACGACACCGCCAAGAGTGAGTTCAATAACAAACGCAAAGCCAAAGGTGAAATCGCCGCCCCGCAATCACAATCCAACTTATGGTTCGTCGAGCCGGAGCAATTGGACCACATCGGCCCCGTGTTTGCGCGTGGCGCGGTTTGGTTGAATGAGGAGGTCAAAGCTAATGAACTTTCGGATCCGATGTTGATTCATGGTTTTAGCCATCGCTCGATCCACTTGCAGACCGACCGGCCAACCAAAATTTACATTGAGGCCGATTTCAATGGCAAGGGCGACTGGCGCTTGATCAAGGTTTTAAGGGTAGATGGCTATCTATGGCATCGATTAAACAGTCGCCAAAGCTTGCAGTGGATTCGCCTGCGCACCGACAAAGACATAGCGCAGGCTACCGCTTGGTTCCAACTGGAAAACAAAGCTCCGCAGCTACCTCGCTTGTTCCGAGACTTTCAAAATGCCGATGCCCCACCAGTAGACTTCACCGGGTTGGCACTGCTTGGTGAAACCGAAGTCGTCGGCGGAGTCATGCGCGCACGCGGGGACAATGAGCGCACTTTGCACCTGGCCGCTCGGAATCAGAATGGGACCTTGGGTCATTATGTGCTCGATGCCGATCTCAAACTGAAAGCGGATGGCGACGAGGCTGGATTGGAATGGTTGCAGGACAATGCCGCGATTCCTCCTCGAAAGGGAGTCCTGAGCAAAGGCTACTCCTCGCCAACATACAATGATGAAAATGGTAAGCGATATCGCTTACCCAGCAACATTGGTCCCCTATCTTTGGTTTTGCCCGAAGGCTCGGGGCCAAATGGGGAGGCCTTAGGCCTTGGCAGACTTTGCCGAGAAGTTGCTACCGAGCGGGATTTGTTCCACTGCGCTGGCATCTTTTATGAACTTCCGGCCGACAACGCCGGCGGCTTTGCCAAGATTCGACCGGTTGCCGCCCATCAGTTGCAAATCAACGACTTCTGCAGTTATCGAGGGATGTTGGTGATGTCCGGCGTCAATTTGGAACTAGCAAAGGTATCGGAAAACCCGCACATCGTCATCAGCGAAGATGAACTAGTTGCGCTTTGGGTGGGCACGGTGGATGACCTATGGAAGCTCGGCCGACCGGTCGGTGTAGGCGATCTTTGGAACACTTTCAACGTGAAGGCAAACGTGCCGTCAGACCCAATGTTGTTCAATGGATTTGACTTTAAATCGATGAGGGTGCACAGCGAACAAGATTGCACTTTAACTCTGGAAATGGACATTACCGGCGACGGTGATTGGGTGGTATATAAAAGCTATGCAGTCACCGCCGGGGAGTCGACGCGCTTCGACTTTCCGCGCGATTACCAAGCTTATTGGGTGAGGGGTCGGATCGACAGGGATGCAAGCTGCTCAGCGACCATTTACTTCAAATAGCCTCTTCTAGCGTCGCATCGGAAGTTGCCTCGGCGCGTTCGAGGTGCGTAGTTCCAGCTTCAGCAGCGGATCGCCTGAACCGGCGAAACGGCAGGTCGCGGTGACGTTGTAGTCGCCGCTCGGTGCCAAAAATTCGGTAGTACCGCGGTAAGTTTGACCTGGTTGCAGAGAGACGCCGAGGTCAAGTTCGGTGCCATTAATCTCCAGCACAATTTCTTCGGCCGCAACCTTATCGCCGCATTGCAGGATGAACTGTAGCGGCTGGGTGGAAAATGGATTATGGACTGTGAACTCGATCGAGGTCGGCATACCCGGCTGCTCCCGGCGCGTATGTTTGCCCTTGAAGGAATGCACTTCATTAATGTTCCAGCCATTGGTGGTTTCGGCCAAAGAAAACTCGCGATGGATGTCCTGCAACGCAGGCAGCATTTCGGCAGGGAAGGCGTCGGCCATGCGAGCGGCTTCCCAAATTCGAATCTTGTCGAGGATTTCATTGCCGGCGCTATTTGCTTGGATGACCTCAGCACCGGTGACGAATGCGAAGCCAGCGTTGAAACCCGCCGAACGCGCCATCAGCCATTCGGCGTCTTCCAAACTGGTCTGGGCGGTCATTTTGAACCAACCCAACATACGCGGCATTAGGTTGCGCTCAAAATAATGTTGGTTTAGCAGGCGGTAATGCGTTTGGCTTTCGCGGAAGCCGGCGTACCACGGCTCGCCCCAATTCATGCGCGTGTAGATGTGCCAAAAATAATGACCCGGGTTACTGGCGTCATTGATCACTTTGCCGCGCAGTTCTGGTTTGAGGGCATCAAACCACCATTTGGCTAAAAGCGTGCGGCCGTACTGACCAAGTCCGGTGGACCACATTCCTTCCAAACCGTCAAAAGAAATTTGGCGCAAACCCGTTTGGTTAAACAAATCGGCCAGCGTTTCGGCGACGCTTTTGCTTAATTCGGCATCAGTCAGGAAGGTGCGGTATGCATGATCGATTAATTTACTAACCGTCGCTCCAGCTTCATGTGCGGATGCGATCGTGCCAAACGCGCCTCGCTTGCATTGCAATAAACGATTGCCTTCAACTTTTTGGTATTGAATCAATTCATCGCCGATACGGGCGCACCGCAACGCGCCTTTGTTTTCGAACCAGGCGCCGTCGGCAACTTCAAGCTCTTCGGAGGCTGCGTCAATTGCCGCTGTCAATTTCGTTGATCCCACGATCGCCAATCCAGGATCCGGCACCGGCGTCACCAGTGGATCATTAGTAGTAATAAAATTACTCAACGTATGCACGCCAACGTCCACACCTTGCGCGCGCGCAGCGTCCACGCTCTTTTTCATTCCGTCCCAACCGTTTGGAAACTGCTTTGGATTGAGCTGGAATTTGCCCCAAGTTGTAAACGGACCACCGTGGTAGAGATAGCGCAGGCCGGCCTTTTTGGTCAACCTGATCGCGTCTTCAATATTGTCTTCACCAAAGCCAATGATCAAATAAGCGGCCGTTGCCGAACGTGAGGTTTTGCCCCATTCACCATCGATCATCGGGTGCGGTAGGCCTTCAGCAATTTCAATTTCGCCGATAGTTTGCAGTGCATTTTCCACCGGGCAAGCAAACAACGCGATCGCGGAACCCACAATCCCACCATCTTCAAACGACGGCGCAACAAACCGTGGATGACCCCAGTTTGCAATCACGCGCGACTTAGTACGATCACGCACATAAGCCTGAATCGTGCTACCGAAATCCGTGCCCAAGGCTGCGTCGCCGCGGAACAGTAACTTCGTCTCCTTGCCCACGTCGACGTAATCGCTTTGTGCAAAAATATTGTAGTTGGGCATTTGGTCGTGCTCATTTTTGGCCGCACCGCCCATAGTTTTAGCATTCAAAGCCTGCAGCCCAACCGCAAACTTCTCACCCCGCACCACGCCGATGGTTTCACCTATGGTTTTGCTAATGGTGGTTGGATATGGCCCCCACATCAACAATTCGGCTTCCATTCCTGCCTTGCAGTTCACTGCCATGACCTCAAAACGCAAGTGGCTAGTTTTTTGCGCGACGTCAATCTCGACCTCGCAAGAGGCATAATTCAAAGTCGCACGATTCCCATTCCAAGAGATCGAAGTCGGGCTTTGATATTCACCATTCACTCGCAATCGTGCCATCGGAGCTGGCTGCCCTACAGGTAAATAGTTCACGCCGTCGCGCAGATCAATGAAGGTGGTGAAATGGCCAGCCGAATTTATCGAAGCGCGGAAATGATCCGACTTTAAGTCATGTTGCGCGGCAGTGGCGGGACTGGGGTGAATAGAGGCTTGCGCAACCAGGGCGCAACTAAGTAGAAGGGTAGTGATCATGTTGGAGGGTTAGATCAGAGGTTGCGTTACTTTTTATCAGCTGTGAACTCAGGCAGGGCGTCGGCATGCAGAGCGCGCAGAGCTTTCATCAACTCCGGTTCTAGCGGCCGCAAATTTTTCTGTTCGCCTACATCGTTCACCAAGTCGACCAGGAAGAATTTATCCTTTTCATCCACCGCCCCTAGATTGGTGCGGTCGGTATCGCGCGGGTTAACAATCAACTTATGATGGCCGCTGCGCACCGCCCACTGATCGCTGACCACCCAATGCAGAATTTCATGTTGGGTCGGGCTTTTGGGATCATGCAGAATCGGCAGCAAACTGCGGCCATCCAATTTCAAACCCGGTGACAGCGGAATGTTCGCCAGCGCGCAAAGGGTCGGGAACCAATCGGTTGCGTGGGCAACTTGATCGCGCGTTTGTCCGGCGTCTAAATGACCCGGCCACCGGATTACCGCCGGCACACGAATGCCGCCCTCAAACAAACTGAACTTGGATCCGCGATAAGGCCCGGCACTGCCGCCGCCATAAAACGCGCGCTGCTCGGTGGAATGCCCATGGTCGGATTGGAACACCACGATGGTGTTATCGCGCAAACCCAAACGATCCACCTCGGCCAAAATCTGGCCAACCTGCTCGTCCATGGTCGCCAGCAACGCCAAATAATCACGCCGACGTTGCACGAGATCGGCATAAGCTTTAGTCGCAAAATGCTGGCGCCATTTTTCCTTCGCCTGTAAAGGGTAGTGAGGCGTGTTGAAGGGTAGATAAAGGAAAAACGGCTTTTGCTGATCCGTATTTTGCAGAAAATTTTTGGCCTCGCGCACAATCATGTCGCCGAAATGATGGCCGTCTTCATAGTAGGCCTCTTCATTGCGCCACAAGTCGTGACGGTTGGGCCCATTCCAATAAAAGAAGTGCGACCAATTATCAATGCAGCCTAGTTTGTGGCCAAAAAACTGATCGAAGCCTTGCTGCAGCGGCCCTTCCGACGGTGTGGTTCCCAAGTGCCACTTGCCGACGATTGCGGTCGCGTAACCAGCCGACTTGAAGACCTCGGCCATGGTGGTTTCGGCCACCGGCAACCCAGGTCCACCTGGCGAAACGTTGCCCGGAACGCCGCACCGCCACGGATAGCGGCCGGTCAGCAACGCGGCTCGCGACGGCGAGCAAATGGAAGAAGCCGCGTAAAACTGGGTGAATCGAATGCCGTCGGCGGCGAGTTGGTCCAAAGAAGGGGTGACGACGTCCTTCAGACCGCATGCACCTAAATCCATCGTGCCCTGATCGTCGCTGAGGATAAAAATGACGTTTGGTCGCTCGGCCAAAAGGACATCGGGCTGTTCGACAAGGGCGCCTCCTGGGGAGGCAAAAGTGGAAGTCGCCGAACTCTGGGCGGCCTGGCCACTATCCAAAACCGACCCCGCCAAACATCCGACCAAAATTAAGTGCGCGGCAAACTTCACCCTTTGGATTCTAGTTCATTCCCTATGATGATCGCATGTCAGTGATTTCCTCCATAATCCTGTCGCTAGCAAGCGCGGCGCCGCTGGCGCAAAACGCGGCTCCCGGACCGGATTTCGACCGCGAGGTGCGGCCCATTTTGGCCGAAAATTGCTTCGCTTGCCACGGCCCCGACAAGGATGCGCGCGAAGGTAAGTTGCGATTGGATAAGCGCGACCGAGTGATGGGCATCTCCGGCGGCGACGCGGTGGTGGTCGCCGGGGATCGCGAAGCCAGTGAATTGTGGTATCGAATCAGCACCGATTTTGGTGAGGACAAAATCCCGCCTCAGAAACATCGCAAGGTGTTGACGGCGGGATAGAGACGCTTGAGGATATGCGGCGGGTGCTGCTGGCTGGCGCTG
>JACKQG010000505.1_pt1 | contig 24952 bp, 27 predicted proteins | sample 8237621 | NCBI WGS metagenome assembly JACKQG01 (sample SAMN15677084, study PRJNA649215) | marine metagenome | biome: marine; feature: Black Sea; material: saline water; isolation source: suspended particulate matter (SPM) from the Black Sea western gyre | collected 2013-06-09/2013-06-10 | depth... | reverse complement strand
TCATGGGTAATGTCATCAACAAGCTTTGCATGCAATATTTTATTGTTCTCGTCCAGAACAATAACCGCCCTTGCAGTCAACCCTTTTAAAGGACCATCTTCAATCAAAAGTCCATAATCCTTTGCAAAATCAGGGTTGCGAAACAGGGAACCCGTTACAACATTTTCTATCCCTTCTGCACCGCAGAAACGTTTGTGAGCAAAGGGCAGATCAAAGGAAAGGCATATAACCTGAGTATTTTCAAGCTCTGATGCTTTTTGATTAAATGTTCTGACAGATGTTGCGCAAACAGCTGTATCAATACTGGGGAAAATATTTAAAACTTTTCTTTTTCCGGAAAAATCCTCCAGGGAAAACTCGGATAAATCCTGTTTGACTGCTGTAAAATTTTTTACACTCTTTTCTTTACCTAAAAATTCACCTGCCAGCTGTACATCATTTCCTGCTAATTTAGTTTTGGCCATTGGATATCTCCTTTTTATAAAAAATACTTTATTTTGGGTGTCACTCCTTTTCAATTTTATTCATTTTGTACTACATAAGTGTAATGGCTTGATCACTTTTTTCAAGATGGGCTTTAAAAGATAAAACCGCTATTACTTTTCCTTCATGGAAAGAGAGATCCTTTTTCTTTTCACATCCTTTTCCAGGATTGTTACGATAACTGCCTGCCGAACTGTAACAATTTCATTGGGATCTTTTACAAAACGATCTGCCAGCTGACTGATATGAACAAGGCCGTCCTGGTGAACCCCGATGTCCACAAAGGCACCAAAGGCAGTGACATTTGTCACAATCCCCGGCACTTTCATCCCGGGCACAAGATCTTTTATATCATGTATGGTATTGTCAAAGGAAAATGCCTGAAACTCTTTTCTTGGGTCACGGCCAGGGATTGCCAGTTCTTTTGCAATATCCTTAAGTGTCGGCATACCAATTGTTTCCGTAACATACCGGGTCAATTGAATCCTTTTGATCTCAAGGCTATTCATCATAAGGTCCTTAATGCTAAGCCCGACATCTTTTGCCATTTTTTCGACAATTTTATAGGATTCCGGATGGATACCGCTTCTATCCAAAGGGTTGCCTGCATTATGAATTCTTAAAAAACCTGCGGACTGCTCAAATGCCTTTGGCCCAAGTCGTGGCACCTTTAAAAAATCTTTTCTTGATCTGAAGGGACCATTTTCATTGCGAAATAGAACCATATTAGCGGCAATGGTATCATTTAAGCCAGATACCCGGCAAAGCAATTCCCTGCTGGCTGTGTTGGCCTCAACCCCGACCTGATTCACACAGGATACCACCACATCATCCAGAGATTTTCTCAATAATTTTTGATCCACATCATGCTGATACTGGCCCACACCAATGGATTTTGGATCCAGCTTGACAAGCTCGGCCAAAGGGTCCAAAAGTCTCCTGCCAATGGAAACAGCACCTCTGACCGTGATATCGTGATCAGGAAATTCTTCTCTGGCAAGTTTTGATGCCGAATAAATGGAAGCCCCGCTCTCATCCACCATGACAATATGAATATTGCTATCCAGATCCAGTCCCTTTACAAACGCCTCCGTCTCCCGTCCTGCCGTTCCATTACCAATGACAATGGCCTCAATCTTGTACGTTTTCACGAGATTTAACACAATCTTTTTTGCTTTTTCATCATTGTTGTGATGGGGAAAGATCAGATCATGGTGCAAAAGCTGCCCCTGTGCATCAAGGCATACCACCTTACATCCTGTTCTAAACCCGGGATCAATTGCAAGGATTCTTTTCTGACCCATGGGGGCAGACAGCAAAAGTTCCTTTAAATTCCCGGCAAAAATATTGATAGCAGTTTCATCTGCCAATGATTTTAATTGATGAATATATTCTTTTTCAATGGATTTGGATAAAAGTCTTTTATAACTGTCTTTTATGGCTATTATAATTTGCTGTGCTGATCTGGATTGATTTTTTATATACTTTCTTTCAATAAGGCGTAAGGCATTTTCTTCTCCGGGCAGGACATGCACGGAAAGGGCAGACTCTTTTTGACCCCTGAGCATGGCAAGTATCCTGTGGGAAGGTGCTTTGCAGGCAATTTCCGTCCAGTCAAAGTAATCCTTGAATTTTATTCCCTCCTCTTCTTTTCCCTTTTTTACCATGGATCGGATTTGCCCGGTTTTCAAAAACAACTCCCTGATACCAGCCCTGATTTGCACATCTTCATTGATGATTTCCGCAACAATATCCCTGGCTCCTGATAGGGCATCTTCAACAGATTCAACTTCATTCCGGGATGACAGATATTTTTTTGCTTCAATCAAAGGATCCTGATTTGATTGAAGCAAAAGAAATACAGCAAGAGGTTCCAGGCCTTTTTCTTTTGCCATTTGTGCCCGGGTTGTTTTCTTTGGTCGGTATTTTTCATAATAATCCTCAAGATCGGTCATTGAATTGGCATTCTGGATGTCTGTCAACAGGATTTGTGTTAAAAGTTCACGTTCCTTTAAAGACTTAAGTATCGCCTCTTTTCTATCATTGAGCGCATTCAATTGTTCTATTCGGTCTCGAATGGCGGCAATGATGACTTCATCAAGAGATCCCGTCTTTTCTTTTCGATACCGGGCAATAAAAGGTATGGTAGCACCCTGTTCCAGCAATTGTGCAACTGCCAGAACCTGTGAATTACTTAACTTCATTTCTGAGCTGATAATATTGATCATTTCCATGGACACACTAAATAAACCCTTTTATTTTTTATTTTCATAAAAAAAATTTTGCGGCTATCCTGTTAAAAATTAAAGCTTTACCTATTTACAGGCAGTTGCACAGGTGGTATGAATAAAAAACTCTAAAGAAAGATTATGAAAAAATTAATCATATTCATACTTTTATCCTTACTTCCCTGTATGGCCCAGGCCAAACACTATCAGTGGGTTGAAAATGGGATCCACCATTTTAGCAACTGCAAAAAACCACCCGGCCAAAGAGGTATTTTCACTTTAACTGAAAAGCAGCCAGCCCCTGTGACCAAGGCAGAAGAACCAGAGGCTGAAATAAATGAGATGATAAAAAAAATTGAAGCGCGTAACGATAAGGTTGAGACACTCAAAGAAACCTATCTAAACCCCGGCACTGAAGCAGTCAAAAAAATAATCCAACTCATTTTACCTGAGTCAAAGTAAATCATAGAGACCTGTACCTCTTAAAGTTTTCCGCCTGTTTAAATATCTCTTTAAATACCTTATCCTTTCAATTTGAACTTGTAAGCAATCCTTACAAGTTGCCTTTTTGTCCAACTCCCTTATTGTGATTTGCATGAAAGTGTTCCCTTTTTTTCAATTAATCAGTTTAAGATTAATTGATTGTTGAATCATCTTAAAATGATTATCAAGCGTGTAGAGTTCGCACTGATTTTGAATAGCGTTTTGTGCAATTATCAGGTTGGGGATTCCAACGCCATTTATACCTTTTTTCAGGCATTTGTGTTGATAATCAATGAGTTGACCCCAATTGATATTCAACTCAAGTTTATCAATAGCCTTTAAAAGATTGATTATTTTTTGCTGCTGTTTAATTTTTAAAAAAGGGGTTAACTCCGTAAGGATTAAATCATTAGTAACCAATACGTTTTCATCGATAAAATATTCCAATTTATCTGAGTTTTTATCTCCCCTGAAATAGTCAATCCAGATAGAGCTATCCACTAAGACCGGCATTCTCTGTCCCGCAATTGGTTCATATCGATATCAAGATCAACCTTGCCCTTAAATTTTTTTAACCCAGCGATTTGATTTTTTCGGATTAATTCTTCTAAAGCGGCAATAATCACTTTTGTTTTTGTTTTGATATGTGTTGCTTTCATCGCCTCAATCAATAAATTTTCCGGCAAATCTAATGTAGTTCTCATAATAATACCTCCGTATGCATAAATTTAGTTTTTTGTGCATATGATGTCAAGTCAATAATAATGAGACCATTTATTTGTCTGAGCTTTTAGACGAAAAAATAATATATTCGGCTTTAATGACGTTGAATCTCCTGGAATCTCTACTCCAATTAAATTTAATGTCGCACCTTGGAATGAAAAAATACAAGGTACAATATATTTTGGTTGATTATTTTTGAATAAAAAACAGGACTAACAGAGGATAGTCCGGTGTCTGTTTTTTAACATGGACATTTGGTTTAAATGGCCAGAATGGCCTCCTTCAATTTTTTATATTAGTAAGTTTAACTTTGAAGAATGGTTTCTGACGCTTCTTCAGGTTCATATAATTCAATAAAAGATTACAAAATAGAACACTTCACAAGCACAAGATTATTATGGATTTGTCATTTTAGTTTTGTTTTTAATCTATACAACCAATGCAATTGAATCTTTGAATACCGTCATCAGAAAGGCGATTAAAAACCGTAAGATTTTTCCAGCTGAAAATAAACTGTTTTATTTTAATTATTTTCTGTCGGTTTGAAATATTACATCTCTGCCTAAATCTTTGTGGAATTGTTCACACTCTTCTCTTCGGTATTTGCTGAGTCTACTATCAGACAAACGAAAAGGCCTTCTCTTATTAACACTCATCGTGAGGTCAAATTTTTCCAAAAAATAGTTAAATACATTCTGTAGCTCTTTTGTTCCTATTCTATTTGCCACAATAGACGTTTGTATATCATCTTTAAAGGCCTGCTCTTTTTTGATGCTCATTATACCTCCAAAATTAATAAAACACAGATCCACATAACGAAAATTCAGACAAAATTACCCATATCAACGATTTGAATGTCTGTAAAGGCATTTCAATTAATCAACTTTAGTTGCATTTGCGGTAACTGATAAAGTGCACCATCTTGCATCTCATTTGCTTGAACTTCATACTCAATGGGTGCAAAGACAATGAGGCTAAATAAAGCTGAAAATAATAAAATTTTTATTTTGTTTTCCCAAAGAATAATTGTGGATTGGTTGGAAATCTAAAACTGTTTGTCAGGGGCGGCATTTTGTACATATAACGGGATCTGATGCTGAATGAAGATGTTTTATCCATTATTTCTTAATTAGTGGGGCTTATGTTAACTTGCCAGTCCAACAACTTATCAGTTAGCATGGGGCTTGTGTGGTATAAAACAGTTATCTCAATTTTAGATTCAAGATCATCGCAAGTGTTTCCTTATCATTCCTTTAGCTTTAATTTAAACAAACCTTCTTCTATCTTGATGCCTTCAACCCCATCCGAAAAAGATTTCCAGAAACCCGTATCGGAACCAAATTCTTTAATCAGATCTATATTTTTGATTCCTCCCAGCCAGGCATTTGGTATAGGTACACCCATAATAGTAACACCTTTAAGGATGACGATGGGCTTACCCTTATCGTAGGTGAAAGCAACACCAGTTTTGACACGGAGGATTTTACCTCCGAGTATAGGAAAATCTTCATCCACAGGCAGCAGAAGCTTTGCACTGATAAGGTCATCAGATAAGTCTATTGCCAATTTTTTTGCAAGATCCGTATTCTTTGCAAGTAAAGCGTTGAGTTCCCTTTCAGTGAAATTTATCTCCCTTTTAAGTCCCTTTTCACTATATGGTTCTGGTTCGAGAGATGCCTTTTGATTGAACCGGTCAGGTTTAGAAGACTTCTTTGGGATGCGGTTCTTATGTGGATTGGCAGCAATTTTTTCTGAATCAAGATTTTCTATTTTTGCAGTTAAAACTTGTTCCTCCTGAGAATTCAACGTCACAGGTTTAAATTCCGATGGGAAAAAGTAGGTCTTGAACACCATGATGGTTATCACTGTGGTAAGAAAAGCGACGACAACTATTATTCCAAAGACCTGCAAAAGCCCAAATCGTTTCTTTGCTGTTTCTCTTGCAACGTTCTGGTTGTTTTTTTCCATGTCACGTCTCCATCAGGCCTATTGTCTCTCTGATTCTCATTGGATTAAAGTTTCAAGCTAACCTGTGCTTACTTGCCAGACACACAATATATGTTGTTCGTCGATCAATTCTGTTCCAACAGACAAATCATTCGTCCATGTGATCTCTTTCATTTTTTGTTTATCCCCTTAAAATTGTAATTCTTTTATCTGATACACCCTTACAGTCTTTAAAGAACTGGTATGTTTGTCCACCTATCAATTGATCCTCGAATCAATAAGCTTTAAAAGAGTAAAACCCTAAACAGCTAACGATTTGAATGCTTTTTTGCTTGCACCACAAACCGGGCATTTCCAATCATCAGGCAGATCCTCAAATTTTACATCTTTTGGTATTTTACCTTTTCGGTCTCCTTTATCTGGGTTGTAAATATATCCACAGGTAGCGGTTTGACATTGCCACATGTCTTCTGGGTTTGCCATTTGTCTCTCCTTTTTTTTAGAAACATAGACTATAAAAAAATGAAAACGAGTTAAGTTTTATTCTGTTAAATCGCTTAGCTTATTAAATTCACCATGCCATACGCATTGATTATAATGCTTATCTGGAAAACTTGTCAGTTAAAGCCTTTGAGTATTGATGACAAGCCTTTAAACCCTCGTCAGTCTGCATCAATGATTCGGTAAGGTTTAAAGGCCCAAGATCCATTACGTCCATCTTAAATACATGTTGCATGGTTTCAAAGACCATTGGTGCAGCCTCTCCGCTATGCGTATGAGATCCAAAAGCACCACCAATTTTCCCAGTTAAATTTGCCTTTTCAACCAGGAAAAGAAATTGTTTCATACTGTTTGTTATATCTTTATGGTATGTCGGGCACCCAAATAGAAAACCATCATAACCTGCGAGGTCTTTTTCATCTTTCAATTGACTTGTTTTTACGGCAGTAACCTCATGGCCGGACATTCGGCAACCTTCGGCCAAGTATTCAGCCATTTTTTGCGTAGTACCGGCTCTGCTAACATAAGCGATTAATATTTTATTCATTTTTTCTCCTTAAATAGTGTTAAATTTTAGTTCATCATGAACCTTTATACTTTTTGAGATAAAGCATAAATTATACCAAAAAATTTTTAAAGGTTTACTTTTTATACTCAGAGGAGGACTGCATTAGCAATAAGCTTTCATCCATGGTGGTTTTCACCATTCTAATTTATTGAGACACTAAATGGAGGTGTCGTTGTGAGACAACTTTGTAACAATTGTTTGTATTTCGTGTTGGGACAGTTGTAATACTGAGACATCTATTAATAATCATTTTCCATAAGACGCTTTTAAAGAAAAATGAAACGAATGCCTACTTTCATTATCTTAACGTCAATTTTTAACAAAAAACAATTTTGATTTTTATCAGTATTTTTAATATCCCAAACTACATGTTTTATCTGTTCGTCTGGTTCCAGAATCTTGTCTGGACTAAGTCTTTAAAATGCCAGTAAACGCTGATAAATAGTGCCTCATCCTAAGCTGTTATCCAATCAATATGATCTACTGAAAATTCAGCAGCTTATAATGTTTTCTATAATTTGCAATTACGAGGTCTGTAGAAAGAAAAGGCAATAAAAATCAGGTCATTTGGACACATGAAATCAAACAAACATTTTCAAGACAAATACCGATTCCTGATAATACAAAAGCGGAAGATACAGAGATTCTGACTGAAAAAGATCGTGTAATCATTACACTCCAAAGAGCTGATATTAAATGGTTTATGATCAAATAAATGCATTATTATTAATAAGTAAATTCAAGAATTCATTACTGAAATAAAAAATTTTTAAAAAAATAATAAAACAATATTGACACGAAAAATATGGGCATTAATTTTGGCTCGAATAAGATGAATTTATGGGAGCAACGATCTGGTTAAAAGCCAAAAAATTCTTGATCTATTTCATGAAAACGTCGCTTCGGCCAATCGAATCCGCTCCCTAATCAAAAGATAATTTTTATATCAAAGGAGGAAGAATTATGTTTATGAGAATAAATGATTTAGACAGATTGTTTGGGACCATGAGTCTTCTTCAAAAAAAACTGGACAATCTCAACAGTGACTATGGACAATCATATGGATACAAATGGGAAGTTGAGGGCAACTCCCCGAGAACGAACTTGTACAAAAATGGGGATAATTTTGAAATTTACGCTGAAGTTCCAGGTATTGGAAAAGATGACCTGAATATTAAAATTCAGGGTAACTACCTTGAAATCACTGGCACACGAAATTCGGATGCACCTGAGGGATATAAGACACATAAAATTGAAAGAGGAATCGGAGCCTTTTCACGAAGTTTTACACTGCCTGCTGATGTGGATTCTTCAAAAGTTGAAGCGACATTGAAGGATGGCATTCTATATCTTACACTACCAAAATCCGAGGCTGCAAAACCAAAGAAAATTACTGTGAGTTAAAAAATAACAGGACCCTTTTTTCAATGGAGGTTATCATGGATAAAAATCAGGAAATCACTAAAAGAGAAGATAAAAATATTGAAAAAACCAGAGAATTATATGAGGCAATACCAGCAGTGGATATCTACGAAAACGAAGATGAGATCTTGCTACATGCTGACATGCCAGGCGTTGTAAAAGATGATATTTCAGTAAACATAGACAATGGGACCTTATCTTTATCAGGTGTGAGAAAGCTTGCATCAAAAGGGCTCGCTAATTGGGAAGAATTTTCTGATTTAGAATATATCAGAAGTTTTTCTGTGCCTCAGACCATTGATGTTGAAAAAGTTGATGCCGAATTAAAAGATGGTGTTCTCAGGCTCCACCTGCCAAAGTCAGAAGCAGCAAAACCCAGGCAGATAGAAATTAAAACAGCATAGACGTTTTTTTATTTTACAATCCACCCGGAGTCGTATCCTCCTTTCATACACAAACCTTCTGGGAGTGGGGAGTTTTCTCCGGGTGGACTCCCTTTTTCTAATTTTCTACTAATGCACCGGTATTATCTGTCAGGACTCAAATTTAACAATTTACCGAGCGCTTCTTTCATCAGTCCGGGTTTTCAAATTTTACCATGGTACAAGATACAGTGTAGACGAATTTTTTAGTCTCGGGTCAAAAATTAAACTTTATAAGGAAAATAAAAATCAAATGAATCAAAATCCCATTCAACTTGATTGGAGACAGTCTTGTGTTTTTAGCATCATCGGCAAACACAATATTTTGTGTTTGGGATAAAGTCCATTCATCACACAGATAATCAAACTTATTGTAATATAAAAAATTGAAGCGAACCATTCTGGAATTAAACACGGTTTCCACTGTTGAAATAACCCCAGCCTGAACGATGCCCTGAACAAAGCAATGCAAAAAAAGGACTTGGATAATATGAGCCCGCGACTAACCGTGCTTTCCCACAACCTGTGGATCGACAAAACTTTTACAAAATTGTCATTTGTCGAAAATGGCAGCACTGCCATTTTCGACAAATGGTCTATTTAATATCGATACAGGATTGCCAAATCTAATAAATGCCGATCTAGAGATAGATAGCTTAAAAACAAGGGCGGACAGATCCCTTGGACTGGATATCTGAAAAATTGGCGGTTTTCGGTCGAGCATTAATTAAAAGGATGTAGTGTTTCCACTTTGCCACTTTCAATTCCAATCGTATACTATCGATTATTTTTATAAGGTCGCTATATAATGTTAAAAAACGTTTCAGCGCTTTTATGTAAAATCCATTCAAGATTTTCACCTGATAATGGGGATTTGTTCAGCCACTTAAGTTCCCGGTCCCAGGCATAGGGAATGTTGGGAAAATCAGATCCATACATGATCCTTTCAGCCCTGTAGTGTTCAAGCCCGATTTTGTTATCCGTGGGAAAATAATCGGTCAATACCATGGCAGTATCCAGCCAGAGGGTATCATATCTTTCAATGAGATATTTATATTCCTTAATTTCATCAAACCCCAGATGGGGGACGCAGATTTTGAGCTTTGGAAAATTTTTAAGCACGGCTTCAAGCTTGGCAGCTTTGCATATTTCATATGGATCGCATGCGTATTCTTCACTTTTGGGCTCTCGCCCCACATGCATAACCATGGGTTTGTCTTTTTTTTCACAGATATCATAAATGATATCCATGTCAGGACTGTTCATGTCAAAACACTGGACATGGGCATGAAGCTTTACCCCTTTTAATCCATTGGCAAACGCATTAATTAAGATCTTATCAGCACCCTGCTCTCCGGGAAACACTGTTGCCATTCCTGTGACCTGTCCTTTAAATTCATTACACTTTTTGGCCATGTATGAATTTAACATCTCTGAGATACCAGGCTTATGGGCATATTGTAACGCCACAACATGGCTGACCCCATGATCCAGAAGATATTTGATGAGACTTGAAGTATCCATCTGGTATCTGATTTTCCAGGCGTGCTGATCAAACCATGACCAGATGGATGAAAATATTTTATCCGGAAAAATATGGACATGGGAATCAATCACCCTTGGCAGGCCATCGGGTATGAAACAGCCCTCTTTGTCGTTACAAACAGGAAGATCAGGATGCAGCATTATAAAACCTTTTATTTTTTATTTTCATCATATCAAATGAGAAAAAAGTATCCGGGAACCAATCAGGATCAGGATCAGTCCCCCTAAAATTTCCATTCGTTTGCCAAACATCCTGCCCAGTTTTGCTCCGATCCTAATGGCGGCAAAAGACATGCCTGCTGTGATCACACCGATCATGACGCTGGGATACCAGATATTTACATCCAGCATGGCAAGGCTTAAGCCCACTGCCAGGGCATCAATACTTGTGGCCACACTGAGCATAACCATTGTCATTCCTTTGGAGGGATCTTTTTTTTGTATGGCAGAGGACTTATCCATGCCTTCCCGGATCATTCTGATACCCACAAAGGCCAGAAGGAAAAAAGCAATCCAGTGATCAAAGGCTTTAAAATGGGACACAAAACTGATGCCCAGAAGCCAGCCCAGAACGGGCATTAAAAACTGGAACAGTCCGAAATGAAAAGACAGTCGGAACTTAGCCCTGGCATCCTTTGCAAATCCTGCGGCAGCAGCGGCAAGACTTACAGCCGATGCATCCATGGCAAGGCCAACTGCAATGATAATAATTTCAAATGTTGTCATTTGTCTTTTTTTATATAGTCAAAATTTATCTCATCAAATACTGCAACTTATAAAAAAAAACCTTGAAATGCAAATTTTAAACCTTCTTGTGCAGATATTTTACTATGTAAAATTATCTTTTGCAAATATCCTGCGATTATTTGTCCTGCTTGATATTCCCTGTAACATAATGTAATCTTGTTTTTATTGTCTGAACCTTTCAACCTGAAACAGGAGAATGAACATGGATAAATCAAACACATTAACCATACTAAAAAATGCCTTCCTCATAGAAAGAAAAGGCAAAAGCCTTTACGAAAAAGCCATGGATCATGCAAAAGATGAAGTGGTCAAAGCCTTTTTCAAAGATCTTGCTGATGATGAGCAGGAACACATGAATATTCTTGAAAAACAGTTTAAAGCCTATATGAAAAGCGGCAAATTCATGGCAGGCGGTTTTGAGAATGACGGCGGAGCTGTAACTGCACCGGATATTCTTGATGAAACCTTAAAAGACAAGATCAATGCAGCAGGCTTTGAGGCCACAGCCATTACCGCGGCTATCAGTTTTGAGGAAAAGGCTGTTAAGATGTACGGCCAGAGGGCTCAAGAAGCCACTGATCCGGAAGAAAAAAAAATGTACCACTGGCTTTCAGTCTGGGAAAAAACCCATTTGAAAAAGTTAATGGCCCTTGAAGCATCCCTTATTGAAAGCGTCTGGCACGACAACAACTTCTGGCCCTTCTAAATTCGTTTGGAAACCTTTGCCATCTCTACTATTGGCAAGGGTTCAAACGGTTGTCCCGGTATCAGGTTTAAAATTTTCTGGGACATCCCGCGGTATAATAACCGTACGGTTACCATGGCATCTTTTTGGGGCATCCAGGGAAGATCTATTGTTTCGGTGATGCTCTGTTTTGCCTTTATACGGTTATCTTTGAGAACCTGTCTTGCCTTGGCAATATTGATAACTTCATTTCCTTTTTCATCCCCAAAAACAGTCTGAAAAATCACTGCATCTTTTGATAATTCATGTTTGTCGTTTAGGACACCGGTTTGAAAGCTTGCATCCTTATCCTGGATAGTAATTTCAAGCCATACCTGGCGAAGATCACCAACCCCTGTGGGTATGGAATGCCCTGCACCAGTATTGGTCACAGTGATATTCAACTTTTTCTGCATGATCAAGGATGTATCAACTAAGAGGCTTGCAGCATTTTGAAGCCGTTCGATAGCCATCTGATCTTTGTCCTGACCATCAAAATTTCCCGGAACCGATGAATTGCCCCCCACAAAATAATGGGTAAAAATATGGAGCCTTTCATCACTGTAATCCGTTGCTGCCCCTGGATTTTCAGGCCTGGGTGTAGATCCTGTGGAAGGGATGCCCGGTCTCTGGTACATGTGACAGCCCTGGCATTCAATTCTTTTTGCAGGATCTTTAGAATTATAAGGACTGTTTTTCCATTCAGTGTAAGTGGTTTCAAGGTTTGTTCCAAAGGCCACGTGTTTTACGTCATGGCAGGTTCCGCAAATCTGTGATTCAGTATGCAGTTTTGAATATTGGGCTTCATGAAAATCAGGAATTGAATCATCAAAAGGGCCATATTTTATTCCTGGTTCATCTTCGCCCTGACCCGGTTTCAGCACAAGGCCATTATTATACATCTGGTTTATTGAAACAGCAGAATGGCAGTAATCGCACTGGATCCCATGGGTTGCAATCTCAGGTGTTTTAGATAAATCATCTGAAAGCTTTTCTGGGAACCCGGTCACATTCCCCACTGGTGTATGACATTTCACACAGGATTCAGCCTCTTGAATTTCTCCTTCATCTGTCAGACCTTTTCGAAGAAACTGCGACACCCTTGAATAAACCGGATCTTTATGGGAAAGGTTATGCATTGAGTTTTCCCATTGTGCAAAAATTTCGCCATGACATCCAGCACAGATCTCAGGCGAGATAAATTGGTCAATATGAATTTTATCCTGGGATGCTGCAACAGCTATTGCAGCAAACAGAATGACAACTCCGGAAGCTCCGGCCAAGGATATTTTTAGCAATCTTTTGAAATTCAACATTTTCTCCCTTTATTGAATAAGCCCCCTGGGATATTCTTTTGTTTCTCCCTCCAAAGTGAGGACCGTCCAGTTCCCGTTTTCTTCTTTTGCCGTGACCAGGCAGTCAAGCCTTGTTCCATCATTAAATGTAATAAAACAAACATGTGATTCATTTAAGGTATTTACCTGGACAAATTTTTTTTCCTTTGCAATTTGCCGAAAACTCGCAGCTGCCTTTTCAATGGCAATGATCTTGTTATATTCAGCTTCATCTATTTTCTTAATTTCCTGTCTTAGCTCATAGATCTGTTTTTTCTGGTCTGCAATCTTAGAAATAATGGTTTTTATTTCTGTTTTATTATCAGATGGTATAGAAACAAGAATCTGTTTATGCAGCTCCATATCAGTTTCAATAAAATTAATTTTTTGTAACAATCCTTTTATTTCTGCACTCATAGTTCTCTTCTTTTTTTTTATCTGCCTGACCGACAGTTTATTTTTTACTGATTCATGACTTACACAGATCACCTTTTTGAGCAGCTTTTTTATTGCCTCTGATCATCCATTCCATAAACCTTGTGATAATATTTTTCTTCTTTTTTTTATCTTTCATAACCCTTTTACCCCGGAAAAACCAACCAGATCAATCCCTTTTATTTTGAAATCATGGTGTTAATTATATGCCGGTCCGTTTCAAGCATGCCCTTTGTGGCAAGTTCACCTATATTTTTAATAGTCTGATCCACATCCTCGGCAATAATTCCATCTGTCTTGGTGGCATAACTGCCTTCCATGGCAAGCAAAGCACAATAAACTGCAGAGCTTACCCCGGCTGATACTTTAAGGGCACATCCCTGTTTAGCTCCATCACATATCATACCAGTGATGCTGGCAGCCATGTTTTTTATTGTGCCGCCGATCTGAGACAGGTTTCCGCCCAAAAGATAGCAGACTCCACAGGCAGCTCCGGTTGCAGCCGTCAGAATGCCGCACAATGCAGTTAGCTGACCTATGTACTGTTTGATATAAATAGCCATCAAATTGCTCAGGATAAGTGCCCGGATTAATTTTTCCTCACTGGCACCTGTCTTTTGCGCCACGGCCACCACAGGAAGGATGGTGGTGATACCCTGGTTACCACTGCCGGAATTGCTCATCACAGGCAGATCACACCCATCCATCCTTGCGTCGGATGCAGCAGCCGTCAGGGACATGGCATGGGATACAAGATCATCGGCAATAAATTTTCTTGTAATATTTGTCTGTATGGTAAGCCCGGTTTTAAGGCCGTATTTTCCGGTCATACCTTCTTTTGAGATAGCCTCATTGAGTTTGACACCTTCCAGGATAAATTTAATTTCATTAAGAGGCGCCTGGCTTGCAAATTCATAAACCGTTGCAACACAAAGATTTATTTTGGTGTCAGGTTTTTCCGTGGATAAAGGCGTTTCAAGTTCTTGGAAAACAACTTTTCCATCCTTTTCAACATAAATGATATTGGTGTGACGATGGGAAATGATGGTTCGGCAGATATGACCTTTAGCCTTGCAGATGCTTTCAATGTATAACTTATCCGTCCCGTCCTTTACCTTTATCTCAACCATTTTTTCATCCACCATCCTGCGGGCGGCTTTAAGATTTTCATCATTCACCTGTTTGAGCACCTCAAGCCCGTCCTTTGAATTGCCGCAGACAGCTCCCAGGGCTGCAGCAATAGGCAGGCCAACCATTCCCGTACCCGGAATACCCACCCCCATTCCATTTTTACAAATATTGCTGCTGACAAAGACCTCTACTTTTTTCGGAACCTGGCCAAGGATTTCCCTTGATTTGGCCGTTGCCAGGGCAACGGCCACAGGCTCTGTGCAGCCAAGGGCTGGAATAACTTCGCGATTGATAATTGCAATAATTTGCTTTCGTTCATCTTTGTCCAGCATGGGCCTTCCTTTTTTTCATAAATTTATTTTTTAACCCTGTATTTTAATAAAACATGGCCTTGATCAATTTTTTCTATATCCATCAATTCCAATAGCGTATCCAAAGTTTCGTTAAATAAGGACAACCCCTTCCCAAAAAGCCTTGGCACAATTGTAATATGAACCTCGTCTATAAGATTTTCTTTCATAAAAAGCGTGTTCACAGTGGATCCGCCAATGAGCGCTACAGATTCAAATCCCTGGATCTTAAGTTCATTTATGATCTCTTTTGGTGTTTGACTGGTAAATATTAAATCACTTCCCTGGTTTATCCTTGTTTTATCCCGCGTCATGACAATGTTTTTACGTCCTGGTAAGACTTTGCCTATGGTATCAAATGTTTTTGAGCCCATGATCATGGCCCCTGCTTCCCGGGTGATATGGATAAAATATTTCTTATCTGCTTTGCCCGTCCAGTCTATTAATTCCATGGAATTTCTTGCAATCATCCCGTCTGCTGTAACTGCCATTAAAAGTATAACTTTCATTCTTTTTTATCCTTTATTCACGTCTCAGTCACCGATCTCTCAGTCATTGGGCCATTTCATATTTTTGTCTTCAACAAAATAACAAAACCTGTCCCAAATCACTTGTTTTTTTGAAATCGGGCATTGAAGGGTAACTTTGGTGTCGCTTAAACCAACAACTTCCCAGTCACCTGATCTCTTTGATCCATCAATGTTTATCTTCTGACCCTTTTTAAAAGGATATGGTTTAAACACTATCACATGGTGATCCATGGCATCTGCCTCCTGTTTTTTAACGATTTTTTCAAAGAGTATATGCTTTTTTTTTATGCAAGGCAAATATTGAGGGAAAACCTTAAGAAGAACTCTTCCAGGCTTTTTTTATGTGTTTCCAATCATTTTTTCAGGATCAACCCACTCATCAAATTGTTCATTTGATACAAGTTTCAGTTCAAAGGCTGCCTGTTTCAAGGTTTTATTCTCCTGATAGGCTTTTTTTGCAATCCTGGCAGCCTGTTCATAACCGATGTGTGGATTTAAGGCTGTCACAAGCATAAGCGATTGCTGAAGATATTTTTCAATATTTTCATAATTTGGTTCCATGCCTTGAACACAATTATTTTTAAACGATGAGGCTGCATCCCCCAAAAGCCTTGCTGATTCCAGAAAATTATAAATGATCACGGGCTTAAACACATTGAGTTCAAAATGTCCGTTTGCTCCGCCAATGTTAATGGTGACATCATTGCCCATGACCTGGGCACAAACCATTGTCAATGCTTCTGCCTGGGTGGGGTTGACTTTTCCCGGCATGATGGAGGACCCGGGTTCATTTTCCGGCAGCAAAAGCTCGCCAATGCCGCATCGGGGTCCCGAGCCTAGAAGCCGGATATCATTGGCAATTTTCATAAGACTCACGGCCAGGGTTTTTAAAGCCCCGTGTGAGGCAACAATGGCATCATGGGCGGCCAGGGATTCAAACTTATTGGGCGCTGTCACAAAGGGATAGCCTGTCAGATCGGCAATAGCCTGAGCCACTTTTTTGTCATACCCCTCGGGTGCATTCAGCCCTGTTCCCACAGCCGTTCCCCCCAGTGCAAGCTCACACAGATGGGGCAATGTCAGTTTCAATGCCTTAATGCCGTAATCCAGCATGGCTGCATATCCTGAAAATTCCTGACCCAGTGTCAGAGGAATTGCATCCATCAGGTGTGTCCGACCAATTTTTACTATTCTTTTCCAGTCTCGGGTTTTCTTTTCCAAAGATGCCTTTAATGCCTTTAAGCCGGGAATGGTATGATCTGTTATAATACTGCAGGCCGCCATATTCATGGCTGTTGGAAAAGTATCATTTGAAGACTGGGATTTATTCACATCATCATTGGGATGAACAAGACGCTTTGACTTTCCAAGCTCATTGCCAAGCAGAACATGAGCCCTGTTGGCAATGACTTCATTTACATTCATGTTGGACTGGGTACCTGATCCCGTCTGCCAGACAAGAAGTGGAAAATGCTCATCAAGTATGCCGGCAATAATTTCATCACAGACCTGACTAATGATATCTTTTTTTTCCCGGGACAGCACGCCAAGGTCATGATTCACAAATGCTGCCGCTTTTTTCAATATGCCGAAAGCCCGAATGATCTCCACGGGCATTTTTTGGCTTCCTATTTTAAAGTAATCTAAAGACCTCTGGGTTTGTGCACCCCAGTATTTATCCAAAGGGACATGAATCTCACCCATAGTATCTGTTTCTATTCTTGTCTTCATGAAAATCTCAAGATTTAATCTGTTATTTGGTGCCTGAAGGAAAACCTTATTCAGGGACTATTTATGCTTCAAATGAACGATTGAAAAGATCTTCAATCGCTTTTTTACCTTCATCGGAAAGATTTCTAGTGCCCGTTCCACAAAAAGTCTCATGTAAAATTTTAGGATTGTCTTGCTTCCATTCATTTTTTTCCCATGTATACCACTTATTTTCTGTCTGATCAAAAACACTTACGGGCCTGTTAAAAAATTTGGCAAGTTCAACACCCCAGCCAGTTCCGCCCTTAACCGTTTGATCAGACTGAATCCAACCTATAGCAAATACCTGATACCCCTTATTGACCATATGAAAAATGGTCTGAAAAACTTTTCTGATCTTATCAGCCTGTGCATATCTCCTGCCCATTCGTGCAGAGACGATTTCCATACTGATATTGCCTTTTTTCAGATCTACATCGCTAAGCATGGTAATGTTCTTATCCCTCGAACATGTATGCCCTTCAAATGAAAAATTTATTTCATTGATGCCATATTTTTCTGCGCATTCGCCAAAGGTTTCTTCTGCACCCTTAAGTCCCCCACTGTAAAGGCTATACTTTTTATTACTCATAATGATTATTTCTCCTTTTGCACTCATTTTATTAGCGTTCAGTTAATATAAACTTGGATTTTTCATATATTGTTGTTCTCACCTCAGGTTTGAGGTCCTAATTACAAAAGGTCTGCGTAAAAATCATTGCCTTTATCATCAACAATGATAAAGGCTGGGAAATTTTCAACGGTAATCATATAGACAGCTTCCATGCCAAGCTCCTCATATTCCACCAGATCGACCTTCTTGATAAAATCTTTTCCAAGACGGGCAGCAGTACCGCCCGGGGAACCAAGGTAAAATCCGCCGTGTTCCCTGCAGGCATCTGTCACCTGCTTGCTTCTGTTCCCTTTTGCCAGCATGATCATGGAAGCCCCCTCTTTCTGAAATATGGGCACATAGGGGTCCATTCTTCCGGCCGTGGTGGGGCCAAATGCTCCCGATGCTTCACCATCCGGTGTTTTAGCAGGACCGGCATAATAAATAATATGGTTTTTCAGGTATTTGGGCAGGCCCTTGCCTGCTTCTAAACATTCCATGAATTTTGCATGGGCAATATCCCTTGCCACGATTATTTTACCGGTCAGGGACAATCTTGTGGAAACCCGATGTTTGGAAAGCTGTGCCCGAATCTCGTCCATGGGCCTGTTCAGATCGATCTCTACAGCCTCTTTCATTTCAGGTTCTTGTTTTGGCAGGTATTGGGCAGGGTTTTCTTCCAATTGTTCCAGAAAAATCCCTTTCCTTGTAATTTTACCCTTTATCTGGCGGTCGGCAGAACAGGAAACGCCAATGCCAATAGGGCAGGAGGCTCCATGCCTTGGCAGGCGTATCACACGGATATCCAGGGCAAAATGTTTGCCGCCAAACTGAGCACCCAGTCCAAGTCCCTGGGATTTGATCAGTACTTTTTCTTCAAGATCAATATCCCTGAAGGCATGGGCCGTCTCACTGCCCTGGGTGGGTAATGCATCCAGGTACCTGGCTGAAGCCAGTTTCACAGCCTTTAAATTGAGTTCTGCAGAAGTGCCGCCGATTACAAAGGCAATATAATATGGAGGACAGGCTGCTGTTCCAAGGCCCTTCATTTTTTCCAGCATGAAATTGATCAGGGTTTCTTCAGTATTCAATACTGCTTTTGTCATCTGGAAAAGGCTGGTTTTATTTGCAGATCCCCCTCCTTTGGCCATGAACAGAAACTTGTATGTATCTCCCTGAACAGAGGCAATATCAATCTGGGCTGGCAAATTGGTCTTTGTATTTATTTCCTTGTACATGGTCAGTGGCGCATTCTGGGAATATCTTAAATAATTTTCTGTATATGCCTGAAAAACCCCTTTTGACAGCTCTTCTTCATCATCTGTCCAGGTCCAGACCTGCTGACCTTTTTTAGCCATCACAATGGCAGTTCCCGTGTCCTGGCACATGGGATAAACTTTTTCAGAGGAAATGACAGCATTTTTTAACAATTCCAGGGCCACATACCTGTCATTGTCGGAGCTTTCAGAATCATCAATGATTTTTTTTAACTTTTCTAGATGTTCTGACCTGTAAAGATGGGCCACATCCTTAAATGCCTGGTTTGAAAGCAGACTTATCGCCTGCGGCTCCACCATGAGAACCTCTTTTCCCTCAAACTCCTTTAACCTGACATGATCCTTAGTGAGAAGCCTATACTCAGTTCTATCTTCTCCCAAAGGAAACATGGTCTCATATTTAAATTCACTCATTTTCTAACCTCACTATTTCACAAAAACCATCTTCCTTCGAAGATAAGCAATCTGTGTCTGATGCGGCAGATCTTTGGGGCAATAGTCTTCACATCCCAGAAGGGTCATGCAGCCAAATACCCCATCATCATCACCCATAATTTCATAGAACTCCTGGTCTGTCCTTTTATCCCGGGGATCCAGGGCAAATCTGGCAAGCCGCATAAATCCAACGGCAGAAAGAAAATCAGGCCTCATTCGCTTTGTGGCACAGGCTGACACGCAACATCCGCATTCCACGCATCGTTCCAGTTCATAAATTTGGTCAGCCACATCTGGATCCATGCGTTCCTCAAGCTTTTCAAAATTGACTTTATCTGCATTCTGGTCATGAATCCAGGATTCCACCCGCTCTGACATGGCCCGCATAAATTTTCCCGTATTCACAGAGAGGTCACCAATCAGCTCAAATCCGGGCAAAGGCAAGAGTTTAATCTCGCCGTTTTCATAATTTGATGTAAGGGTCCTGCACGCAAGAGTGGGCTGCCCATTGACAACCATGGCACAGGAACCGCAGATTCCGGCCCGGCAGACAAAATCAAATTGCAGGGAGGGATCCTGATGCTCGCGTATATCGTTCAATGCAATAAAAATTGTCATCCCAGGGGCTTCTGTTACCTCATAGGTTACCATGCGAGGTTTGTCACCCTTTTTCTGGGGATTATATCTAAAAATTTGAAATTTTAAAATTCTTTCCTGATCGCTCATTATTTAAACCCCCTGCCTATACGCTCATTTTTACCTTTAAATTTTTCCGGAATTGTGATGGGGTTGAGAAGCTGCTGCAGCTCAAACCTGTCTGCCCCGGGATTGGCTTTTTTAATCTCTTCGATTTCCTGCTCCCGCCTGGCTGTGTCTGGATGATGTACAGTATTGTCCACGCCATATCCCCTTGATCCGGGAGGCATTTCCATTTTCATAATATCCAGATCTTCATAACTGACTTCAGGAAGGTCAGCAGAATCATCTTTCCACGTAGTAAGGGTTCTTTTCAGCCAGTCCCTGTCATTTCTTTCCAGATAATCTTCCCTGGAATGGGCGCCCCGGCTTTCTGTTCGAAGCCATGCACCATAGGCTACACAAAGGGCCAGCTTGATCATTTTAGGCACCCGGATGGCTTCCACCAGTTCCGGGTTGGAAGAGCTGATTCGATTTCTCAAGGCAATTTTCTTTGCACGCTGATTCAAGACTTTCAAGTCTTCAACTGCTTGTTCAAGATCTTCACCATTTCTGAAAATACCAACCTTATCCATCATGATTTTCTGCATTGCTGCTTTTAACTCAAAGGGATTTTCACCAAAATCCCTGACCAGAAGATCTGAAATTTTCTTTTCCTCTTGTTTCATAAAATGCTGGATAGTGGAGGTGCTCACATTTAATGGGTTTTGTTCACAATAATCTGCAACATATTCTCCCACGATCATTCCTGCCACAACTGTTTCAGCAACGGAATTGCCGCCCAGCCTGTTAAATCCGTGCATATCCCAGCAGGCAGCCTCACCGGCGGAAAAAAGACCTTTTAGTGTCGGGCTTTCACCCGAGGCTTTTGTTCTGATTCCTCCCATGGAATAATGCTGGGTCGGTCTGACGGGTATAAGCTCTTCAACGGGATCTATACCAAGGAAATATTCGCAGATCTCTTTAACTTCCCTTAAATTCTTTTCAATATGTTTTCGGCCAAGCAAAGTAATATCCAGCCAGAGGTGATCCCCATAACGGGATGGGACCCCTTTTCCTTTTCTCATGTGCTCGGTCATCCTGCGGGAGACAACATCCCTTGATGCCAGTTCTTTTTTATCCGGCTCATAATCCGGCATAAACCTGTATCCGTCCTTGTCCAGAAGCAGTCCCCCATCACCCCGGCATCCTTCAGTTGTCAGGATACCAACCGGTACAATGGCTGTTGGATGGAACTGTACCGCTTCCATATTCCCAAGAGTTGCAATTCCCGTTTCAAGGGCAATAGCATTGCCGATTCCTTCGGAAATCACCGCGTTGGTGGAGATCGCATAAAGCCTTCCATAACCACCAGTGGCAATTGTTGTGGCTTTTGCCACATATGCCATCAGTTCGCCTGTGATAAGGTCTCTTACAATGGCGCCATAACAGACCCCGTCTTCATGGATCAGAGCAATGGCTTCTTTTCTCTCATGGACGGGAATGCCCATCTGGATGGCCTTGTTATCCATGGTGTAAAGCATGGTATGACCGGCCCCATCAGATGTATAACAGGTTCTCCATTTTTTTGTGCCTCCAAAGTCTCGGGCTGTAATCAGGCCATGGGCCTCATTTTTTTCAGTAATCGTGACTTTTTTACCATTAATAACAACCTCCCTGTCTCCGCGCCTGACCCTTGACCAGGGCACGCCCCAGGCAGATAATTGCCGGATGGCTTTGGGAGCCGTGTTCACAAACATTCTGGCCACATCCTGATCACAACCCCAGTCGCTTCCCCTTACCGTGTCTCCAAAGTGGATCTCTTCATCATCCCCGTCGCCTTTAATAGTAGCCCCAAGGCTTGCCTGCATACCACCCTGGGCAGCAGCTGAGTGAGATCTTTTGGCTGGAACCAGAGACAGGACAATGGTATCAAAGCCCCTCTGCATGGATGCAATGGCAACTCTCAGTCCTGCCAGCCCGCCACCAATTACAAGTGAATCCGTATATATGACTTTCATTTAGGTCACCCCTTATTGCTTTGTTACATCAGCTGGTTGAGTTTCTTTTGGTTCATGGGCCTCTTTTTTTTCCTGGCCTTCCTCTAATGCCTGAATCTCTTCTTTTGCCGGGATAGCTTCTTTGGCCTGGACGTGTTCAACAGCCGCTGCATGTTTACTATATCTTTCACCGGCTCTATCCCTGTGTTTGATGCCGATCACAACAAAAACCAGCAAAGCAAGGATGCCAATGGTCATAAAGAAAATGGTAGCTCTGTTTTTCATTTTCTTAAGGGTTTGTCTTGATTTTTTAGCATCTTTACCACTGAACCATCCCCATTTCATGCAGAGCCTGTAAAGGCCGATAGTGCCGTGAAGCTCAACACAGATCAAAAGAATCAGATAAAGGGGCCACATATTACCTGAAATTATCCTGTCTGCAGACATATAGGGACCAATGGATCCTGGATTTGTCAGCATGATATAAAGATGAACCGATCCTGCAAAAAACATTAAAAAACCTGTAACCACCTGGATATACCATAAATTGGTATCGCTATGATTCATCATCTGCATCTGGTCTCTGAGGATTCTGTGCTGTTTCCATGAGATGGGAAACTTTCTGACCCCCAGTAATGCATGGGTTATAAAAAGTGTAAATATGGTTAGAACGGCAAAAAATACAGCAATGGGAAAGCCTTGTCCTGTATCAGACAAAAAGGCCAGTTCCATGGTTTTTGCTACAAAATTAAAAGCAGCTTTTCCAAAGATGATGCTGCCCACAAGAAGCATATGCACCCACATGAACAGTCCAAGAATCAGGCCGGTCCCACTCTGGAGAAAATCAAGCCTTGCAGGCATTCTGCTCTTTTTTTTATTTGATTCGATAATATAACTATCCAATTTTCCTAGCCTCCTGTATGAGGACAGATTTGAAATCTGTCCCCCCGATTAAAATACATCTTTACAAACCTGGCCTATCTGCCCTAAATTTTCGCAGACAAAAATTCCATTGTCCTTGAATGCTGCAATCTTTGCTGCACCCGTACCGCTTGCACCTGAAATAATGGCTCCGGCATGCCCCATCCTTCTGCCGGGAGGTGCGGTAAGGCCTGCTATGAAACCGACCACGGGTTTGGTAAGGTTTTCTTTTATAAAATAAGCTGCCTCTTCTTCTGCTTTTCCGCCTATTTCACCCACCATGACAATCCCATGGGTTTGTTCATCCTTTTGAAAAGCGTCAAGCACATCTATAAAATTAGTTCCATTAACAGGATCGCCGCCAATGCCAATGCAGGTAGACTGGCCCATTCCAAGCTTTGTCAGCTGATCAACCACTTCATAGGTAAGAGTGCCTGATCGTGAAACAACGCCTATATTTCCTTTTTGATGGATCTTGCCCGGCATAATACCGATTTTACACTCCCCGGGAGTGATAATGCCCGGGCAATTGGGCCCGATAAGACGGCAGTTCTTTGTAGCAAGAAAATGTTTAACCTTGACCATATCTAAAATGGGAATCCCTTCTGTAATGGCCACAATAAGGTCTACACCCGAATCTGCTGCCTCCATAATGGCATCTGCCCCAAATGGCGGGGGCACAAAGATAAGGGATGCTGTAGCACCTGTTTCTTCAACTGCCTTTTGAACCGTATTAAACACGGGCACATCATCCATTTTCTGCCCGCCTTTACCCGGGGTTACCCCGGCCACTATTTTTGTTCCGTATTCCAGACACCCTCTTGTATGAAAGCTTCCCTCATTGCCGGTAATCCCCTGTACAAGAACCTTTGTGTCTTTATTTACAAATATACTCAATTTTAATCTCCTCTAATTGACAGCTGCAGCAATTTTTTGCGCTGCATCAAAAAGATCAACAGCAGTGGTTAAATTTAAGCCGGCATTGCTTAGAATTTTTTTTCCTTTTTCCACATTTGTACCTTCCATGCGAACAACAACAGGGATATTGATATTGGTTTTCTTTGCTGCATCCACAACACCCTGGGCAAAAATATCACAACGCAATATACCGCCGAAAATATTGATTAATACTGCTTTGACCTTGTCATCGGCCAGGATGATCCTGAAAGCATTTTCAACCTGTTCGGAAGTTGCTCCGCCGCCCACATCCATGAAATTGGCCGGGGTTGCACCGGCATTCTTGATGATATCCATGGTTGCCATGGCAAGGCCTGCACCATTTACAATATTTCCCACATTTCCATCAAGGTTAATATAGTTTAAATTATATTTTGATGCTTCAATTTCCAGGGGATCCTCTTCATCAAGGTCTCTTAAAGCCATTAAATCCTTGTGGCGATAAAGGGCGTTGGAATCAAAATCAACCTTTGCATCCAGGGCCAGAACCTTGTCATCCAAAGTTAAAATCAAAGGATTGATTTCAACCATGGAGCAGTCATTGGCAATAAAAAATCTGTACAGGTTGGAAAGAAGGGCTGAAAATGGTTTCATGGCAGAAGAAGGCAGTTCAAGGGCGAACCCGACTTGTCTGAGCTGGTAGCCCTGGATCCCCATTAATGGGTCCACATAGACTTTTATGATTCTTTCAGGAGTTTTGGCTGCCACTTCTTCAATGTCCATGCCGCCATCCTGGCTTGCCATGATCACAA
>JACKQG010002337.1_pt1 | contig 24961 bp, 20 predicted proteins | sample 8237621 | NCBI WGS metagenome assembly JACKQG01 (sample SAMN15677084, study PRJNA649215) | marine metagenome | biome: marine; feature: Black Sea; material: saline water; isolation source: suspended particulate matter (SPM) from the Black Sea western gyre | collected 2013-06-09/2013-06-10 | depth... | reverse complement strand
GATTGAAATGCCAGGACATTCCTCTGAGATATTCGCGGCTTATCCTGAATTGTCGTGCAAGGGAGAGGTCCTGCCAGTACGTCCAGCCAGCTACTGGCCCATAGAAGACATTTTTTGCGCAGGTAATGATTCGGTCTTTGTATTCCTTGAAAATATCCTGGATGAAGTCGTGGATTTATTCCCGGGAAGGTATATTCACATTGGGGGCGATGAGGCTCGAAAAACATATTGGAAAACTTGTGAGAAATGTCAGAACCGGATCAAAACTGAGGGTCTGGCCGATGAGGATGAATTGCAAAGCTGGTTTATCCAGAAAATGGAGACATTCATCATCTCAAAGGGTAAACAGCTGATTGGATGGGATGAGATTCTTGAAGGTGGATTGGCTCCAGGGGCAACGGTAATGTCCTGGAGGGGTGTAAAGGGAGGCGTGGCTGCTGCCAAGGCAGGTCATGATGTTATCATGACGCCGACTTCCCATGTATACTTTGACTATTACCAGGGTGACCCTAAAACCGAACCTCAGGCTATTGGCGGATACACAACTCTCAAAAAAGTGTATGACTATGAACCCATTCCAGAAGCATTAAATGCTGAGGAAGCGAAATTTGTATTGGGATCCCAGGCTAATTTGTGGACGGAGTTCATCAAGACCACCTCACACGCAGAATATATGGTGCTCCCGAGAATGACTGCATTATCAGAGGTGCTATGGTCTGCAAAAGATCAGCGGGATTGGCCTGGCTTTCAAAAACGGCTGCAAAGTTTATTGCCTCGATTCGAGACACTGGGGTGGAACTACAGTCCAGGCACCTTTCTGGTAGATATTGTACCAGGACGGCCTCTGCAAAAGGATGAAGTGGAAGTCCAGTTAATTGCGGAACAAACAAAGTACGATGTTCGCTATACTCTTGATGGTAGGGACCCTGATGAGAGCTCCCTGTTATACACAGGTAAGTTGGTCATCAGGCAGGATGCTAAAATTCGAGCCGGGATTTTTGATGGTCCCACAAGCATGGGGCGCATTGCAGAAAGAGATTTCTCCTTTCACAAAGCTCTGGGCAGCAGCACGTCATATATGATGAAATATCATGTACGCTACACGGGTGGTGGCGATCAGGGTCTGGTTGATGGAATTCTGGGGTCGGATAACTCAAAGGATGGTACCTGGCAGGGTTTTGAAGGAAATGACCTGGAACTCATTCTTGACCTGGGAGAGAGCAAAGAAATCTTTCGGACTGAAGTGAATTTTCTGCAATCAACCAAAGCCTGGATATTTATGCCTGAGTATCTGGAGGTAAGTTTTTCACCGGATGGTGAGATATGGAGAGTTATCCAACGAGTTGAAAATGAGGTGTCTGATAATAGCGAGGATGTTTCTATCAATCGATTGACTGCCGATTTTCCAACAGAGACAACACGTTATATCCGAGTTCTGGCTAAAAATCGAGGGGTATGTCCAGAATGGCATCCAGGAGCTGGTGAGAAATCCTGGATATTCTGTGATGAAGTGATGGTCCGCTAGCAAGCTTAAGGTCCATCAGTGTGGTGATTCTTAGGATTTCTCTGGTTCATACTGGAAAATCTCTTCCAGTGGGACTTGAAACACCCCTGCAATCTTAAAAGCCAACTCCAGGGTGGGCGAGTATTTCCGGGCTTCGATGGCAATTATCGTCTGTCTGGACACCCCGATGTTTTTGGCAAGTTCCTGCTGGGTCATTTCACCACGATTGAATCTTAGCTTTCGCATATTGTTTCGAATGCTGCAAAAAGCCATTACACACCTCGTTGGTAATAGATAAGCTGAGTTACAAAACCAACGATTTCAGAAACCACAAAAAAGACGATGAATACATTCATGAGCATGAGCGCTGATGGATTGAGGTAGAAGGTCATGCAGGCGATCCACACACCTGAAATCAGGACATAATGTGAGATGCTGGTGGCTTTTAACCTGATAAGACTTTCCCGCTCATCTCCACCATCCTTGACTTCATCACGATAAATGATGGCCATGATGCTCTGAATGACAATCTGAGCAAATATGGTGACTGTAATTACTCCAATGAATACGATGATCAGACTACTCTCAGGAATATCTGGATTCGCCACAACACCCAAGACTCGGCTGAAATAATAGATAAACATAAGGGAGGTTATGATGAGGGAAGCCCAGATACTTTTTTCCTGATATGATAAATTCATGTTAATATCCCTTTACTAGATGTTAATAAACGCATACATAATGTAAAAGATAATTAACATCAGGCAACACATTAATCGCTGAGAAATTATACCATCGTTACCCCATAGATTATGCAGTTGGTTTAAAGTAGAAAATCTCTCGGTGGGGTTGTGGCAAGTTGTCAAGCCAGCCACTTTCAATGAATCCATACTGCTTGTGCATTTGAATTGAGGGCTCATTATCCACTTCAGTAGAACTGAAGAGTTTTCCTGAAGGGCAGTGATTGAATTCAATATGCTGGAGGAGCTTTGTGGCCAGACCTCGTCGACGATAGGCATGGTCGGTGACAACCAATTTGAGGAAAGTGCAGCCAAACCAATCTGAGTCAAAGGTGGCATAGCCAACAATTCTGGAATCCATTTCCAGGACCAGCATCATTTTTCTGGGGATCATATGAAGAAAATGTTTTCGCCGTTTTTCACGATCAAAGATATTGAAATTTGGAGCGTCAATGGCAACGCAGGGTTCAAGATCATGTAGCTGTGCAATTCGGATTGTCATATGTCGGGCAGGCTGTTGAATATCCCTACTCTCGGGTGTAGTGCTTTACTTCTTCTGTGCCTGATAAGATCCGGAGTCCGGCTGAGGCCAATGCTTCCATTTCATTCTCCCCGGGCTCAACGAATATTTCAGTAAGTGCCTGGACACGCTCAGAGATAGAATCGCACAACAGTTGAGAATTTGCCATTCCGCCAGTAAGCAGAATCCCATCCAACTCAAATTTTAGCACAGAAGCCATGGCGGCTATTTCTTTGGCCATCTGATATACCATGGCTTGAAAAATGAGATCTGCCTCAGCATCACCGATCTGAATTTTTTGCTCAACTTGCTGGAGATCAGCGGTACCGAGATACCCTTTTAAACCGCTCTCTTTTGAGAGTAAATCCTCAATCGAGGAGCGGTCATAATTTGCCTCAAATACCAGATCCAAAATCCCTGAGGTGGGCAGTGCCCCGGCTCGCTCCGGGCTAAACGGTCCCATACCTAGGAGGGCATCATTGACATCAATTATGTGGCCATTGCGCACTGCTGCAACTGAGATTCCACCCCCCATATGACAGACGACCCAGGAACTCTCCTCATAGTCCTTGTCCAGGCGTACACAAAGTTTTCTCAAACTGGCTTTAATGTTAAGAGCATGGCTGCGAGATTTCCGCTGAATACCTGGCACCCCTGAAATTCGCGCAATAGGCTCGAATTCATCTGATGTGATTGGATCGGTGATAAAGACCGGCTTATTATACTTTTTGCCGATTCGCTCACCAATGAGGGCGGCGAGATTGCTGGCATGGTGAGAATATTTGTTCGTCCTGAGATCATCAAGCATGAGATCATTGACTTCATAACTACCGCCTTGAAGGGGATGCAAGGGGGCCCCTCTGGCCATGATGATTTGAACCTCAATCTTTGTTGACGCAAGAAAACGATCTACATCCTCATAACGTGTATCCAATTGCTCAGTAGTGCTTCCCTCCAAACCGGAATGAACCACTATGGATTCATCCACTATAAGGACTTGCTCTTTCACGGTGTCAAAACTGTAGATTGCCAGTTTTGTAGATGTGGAGCCAGGATTGATGATCAGGATGTGACCTCGGTTAAGCATATGCACCCTCTCATTTTAAATCGGTACGAAATTAAGTATCTGAACTCATAATACACGCGAATCTTGGTCAAAATATTCAGATTTTATAGAGCGGGTTTTGATATGAGTATGACCTTCTATCTGAGCTCACTATATTGTTCAATGGAAGCATCGTTTAAGAGCTCGAAGTGGTTAGACCCAGGTATGCAATTGTTCCTCACATTTGGACTGTCGCTGATCATAGCAATCATAGCCTTTCAATCCTCAGAGCTAGACCAGAAAACAATAATTACATTTGTGGCCTATTATCTTTTCCTGGGGTCCATGGCTATCATGTTCAGACATAGAATAAAACTTACCAATCCAAAGACACGACAACTGCTTCAGTTCGGTTTTTTCCTCCTGGGATTCGTCCTTATGATGACTGGTATTCTAGGTATTCTTGGGGGAAACCTTGAGATGTCAATCGTCTTTCTAACCACCGTTTTTTTACCTGGCCTGGCAAGTGCAAGAGCCGGCCGACACTTTAATAAAATTGGAGAGTGAATGTCCATTCAATCAACATTTTACCGATCATTAAGCGTAATCAGCATCCTGGTAATTCTGTCATCCTGCGGAGGAGGCACGCCAGGAACTTCAGGGACACCTGATACGTCTCATAGAGCTATCGGCGACATCCCAATCCTTGATGTACAACTTTTTGGTGAGGGAACTGAAATAACAGCTGCCGGACATCACCTCATGGAGCTGCCACTGGGGGTCATCGAATTAAGAGATGGTGAGCAGACAAATGACAGTGTTTTGGTCATGGCTGTTCATGGATATGACTCAAGGGGTTATGAGTGGATTACTGGCTTAAAAAATCTGGCGGGTCATTATGGGTCCGTATTCTTTTTCAGATATGATTGGGAACAATGTCCTGACCAGATAGCAGAGAATTTTACCACTGAGATAAAAAAATTGGAGAAGCTGGGAAATTACCAGGAAGTGGTCATTTTTGCTCACTCATACGGAGGGATGGTGGTGACATATGCAGCCTCTGGACTTGGGAAGCTAAAGACCGATATCCATGTTATTGCAGCGCCATTGAGCGGTTTTCCAAAACTACTGGATGAATGTGAAAAATTGAGCTATGATGTTGGCGATAAGCTGATATACCCTGAGTGGAATAAATCGGTTCGTCTCATTCAACATAAAACCGTCCATGCCCAGGATGGAGCATTCAGAGATTTGGCCAGTGATCCCCAGGAAGTGGATTTGCCATTTTATCAATCTCATGAATTGCCGCCTACCATGGATGGACATCGCCTGGGTCACAATTGGTCGGTTACATGGGTTCTGGATAAACATGTGGGTAAACCCCATCGTCTCTAGACTTCAGCAGCCTGCCTAGTAATCAGTACTTGCGGAAATTCTTACACTGCATATTTTTAGACCCATAGTTGTCCATCAATGAATGAGCATAGCGTTAAGCTGGTAGGAGGCTCCCCGTGAATAGAAAATTTTATCTCTCTCTGATCCTTATTGTCGGATTCTCCCTGCCCGCTCTATCGCAAACCCCCCAGGTATATTGGGGATTGAACTGGTCCATGACTGAAGTCCAAATTGATTCTGCGCTTCAGGATGTCTTTAAAGATAAAAAATTAGCTACAAAGACGAATTACACTGACAATCGCCAATTGTCAGGCTACTCATATCGTATTGGAGAGAAGGGGATTGCTAAGATCTACGTCTGGTTCAACATCAAAGCCGATGTTAAGGTCTCTATCCACTCCATAGAAGTGCTTTATAACTTTGACTATCCCTATAATGCCAAGCGTTTTAAGCAAGCCTACTTCGAAAAATACGGACATGTATTTGAAGAAAATGCAGTCCCATATCAAACTACTGAGGGAACATCAGCTGTTCTCCGCACAGTGAAAGAACCTTCTCCTGGTGTATTGGGCCAAACCATATTCCAGGTCAGCATGTTGAGTCCCAATCCCTTTGAGATGACAGAGGAAAATATAGATTTTCTATTCTGACCCATTCCACATATTGATGATTTAAAGCCCAGCGATACTCTCTTCGAATACAGCAGCACAATGTTTGTTAGCCGGACCAGAAACTCAGGAGAACGAAATTGGATGATCGTGCATTAAGAACAGCCGCATTCGACTGGATTCAGAATCAGACTTCAAAATATGGTCCAATCCTGAAACGGAGGCCATTGCTGGAACAGGGTTTTCAGATTGGGAGCTTAAGAATACCTCTACTTGGCGCTTCTGGTATTTTCAAACCCAAAGCAGCAAGCTATCCACTTTCCATCACTACAACTCCTGATAGTCCATACACAGACACAATCTCTGAGTTTGAGATCTTAGAGTATAGATATCGTGGGACAAATCCTAACTTCTGGGATAATGTTGCCTTAAAGCAAGCAATGGTGGATCAAGTACCCCTCATATACTTTCATGGTGTCGCGAAGAACAGATATTTAGCAAATTGGCCCGTTTTTATCATTGGAGCGAACGATAATACGCTAACTTTTGAAGTCTCCCTTGCTGAGAGTGTATCACTTGTCGGAGATATTGATGAATATCAAATAAGTGAAGACATCAGTATTCAAAAAGCTTACAAACAACAACTAATCAAGCAGCGGATTCATCAGCATAAGTTTCGTGAGAGGGTGTTGGAAGCATACAGGACAAGTTGTGCGGTGTGCAACCTGAAACATCGTGAGTTGCTCGATGCAGCACATATTGTACCAGATAGTGAACCAAACAGCATCGAAACTGTTTCAAACGGACTATCCCTCTGTAAGTTACACCATGCTGCTTTCGATTCACTTTTCATCGGAATTTCTCCGGATTATAAGATTTACATAAGGGGGGATATCCTGAGTGAGACAGATGGTCCAGTTCTCCAGCATGGACTAAAGAATCTTCATAATCAGAACCTCCGAATCCCACGGCGGAGAGCTCTGAAACCAAATCCAGACTTCCTAGATTGGAGGTTCTCTAAGTTTAGAAGTGCCGGCTAACAAAAGCTTTAAGCTGACTCACATGCAATGGAGTGCAGAGCGAATATGCCGTGGATGGATACAATTATCGAACAAAGCGATGCTTTCTCAGGAAGCAGCTTAAGCTTAAGGCGTTATCGTATGATCCTCTCACTTTCCAGTGAGAGCTATGCTTGTTAAATCTCTTAATTTCCAAAGTATTTCATCTATAAACTATGAGAAATAAACCATCCCAAAAATTTGACCTCGGCATATTATTTGCCCCATATCCATATAAGAAGAGACACCTAACCCAGGGAAGCAGACTCAGCCATGATCGCACAATACAGTCAAATTTTAGGAACCATCATTCTGGTTGCTTCTGGTGTCATCGGGGGGATACTCATTCTTGCCCCGGGCTCAATTCGTTTACAGCGACCCGAATGTGGCTGGGAGGGATGGACCTTCAATATTTTAAATCTCCTGTTTTTTCTGGTATTAATACCCCTATGTGGTGCCATGATGCTTCTGGATATTCACATCCCCATCTTTATTTGCATTACCATGCCCTCCACTCCATTGAATATTGTATTTGAATCCATTGGGTTGATGCTCTTTCTGGGTGGCGCTATGCTGCTCCTCTGGAGTCGACTTTCACTGCGTCGCAGTTTCCGTCTTGCAGGAGTGAAACCAAGCCAAACAGACTATCTCACCTTACATGGTCCCTATAAAAATCTCAGACACCCCATGTATTTATCTGCTCTTATGGTTTTAGCAGGTCTCACTTTTATTCTCATGTCCATTTTGATGGCTATGATGTTTATCGTGATGTTATGGTTAATCAAGAGACTTATCCCCAGGGAGGAAATCCAACTGGATCAAGCCTATCCAATTGCTTATTCAGAATATTGTCGAAGGGTGCCAGGGTCCATGTTTCCCTCGAGGCAAAACCACAGCTGATTTATTGCCTCAGACAATTCACTCATTTTTTTATAATTAAAGAATTTCTTCGTGCATTTATCCTTGATAAATGTTTATTTGATTTCAGTTCAAAAACAATCACCTCACCCTATTTCAAGGAGTTGAAATGAAGATTTACATTTCTGCAGATATTGAAGGTATCACCGGCATTGGACACTGGAACGAAACCGATAAAGCCTTCCCCAATGAATATTCCTGGTTTCAAAAACAATTGACATCAGAAGTTGCAGCAGCCGCGGAAGCTGCCATTGCAGGCGGTGCCACCGAAATTCTTATCAAAGATGCCCATGATTCTGGAAGAAATCTTATCCTGGATGAATTGCCTGAGCTCTGTAAAGTTGTACGGGGTTGGGCCGGTCATCCCTTGTCCATGGTTCAAGAAGTAGATCAAAGTTTTGATGCTATTATGTTTGTTGGATATCATTCTCGAGCAGGACAAAACACGAATACCCTGGCGCATACCATGTCTTCAGCTAGAATTGCCAGAATGACCCTCAATAGTAAGGATATGTCAGAATTCTATCTACACGGCCTGGCAGCCTCCTACTATGGAGTGCCCTCAATTTTCGTCTCAGGAGATGAAGGTCTGTGCCAGGAAGTTGCAGAGCACAACCCCAGCATTGAGACAGTGGCCACTATCCGTGGTGAAGGCAGCTCAGTCATCTCGCAACATCCAATTCAATCTTTGAGGATGATAAATGCAGGGGTGACCAAGGCCATGGATGGCGACTTCTCCCAAGGTTTACTTCCCATCCCGGAAAAACTTGAATTCTCAATAGAGTTTAAAAAACACCAGGAGGCATATCGTGCCGCGTTTTATCCTGGAGCTTATCTCATTAACCCAGTTACAGTAGGATTTAAAACTGAGGATTATTTTGAGATTATGAGATTTAATCTTTTTGCCTATTAGGAAGAAATAGACAATCAACTCAATACGTTTTAACAGCCTAAGCACTCTATTATTCATCCTTCTGGCAGGTACGCTGGCGGCTCAATCAATCTCACCTGATTCAACAAAAGCTCCTGTACATCCACTTGATCTCTACCTCAATGAAATCGATGAAATGGGTCGTACCCTGAGTAACTGGAAAGGGGATTCTCTGGATCAGGGGTCCTGGTTTTTTGGTTCCTATGCCATGTTGCTCCTGAGCAATAATGGAAAGGGTGAAAACGTTCCCTTTGCAGGACTTGAAGCGGTAGTTCCTGCCCTATGGAGTGATTTCAAATATATGACGCCACGATATCTGGTTGAATTGGCCGGGGGAGCCCTCTCCAATGGAAATCTAATGTCCATCAGGGAAGACCTGGTCTTCAACAAATTAAGGACAGAGGAACGCTTCATCCTGGAGGTGGCTGGTTTTGGCTACTTGCGAATGCTACAGGGCACTATTGGAGATTCTCTCTTTACCGTAGTGGTGAACGATGCCATTCAATTTTCCGCCGATCCTAGCTGTATAACAGATGAACTCATCAAGAGTATGTCAACCCATTGCTGTGGTGATCTTGCCCTACAATTTGAAAGAGCTCTTACCAGTTCACGATGGAGCGATGTCAATTTGGACTATGTTAAAACCAGGCAAAATTCAGTTGAAATTGGCATCGAACATCTTGGGATATGGCATTTCCCTGTAGAGGTCCTGGTGATTTCCACCTCTGGGGACAGTACCAGCTACATTTATGAATTGAACCAAACCACGCCTCTGACTATACCTAAGATTGATGTAGCGGAAGTCATACTGGATGCCGATCATCTTCTGGCTGAATATTTTAGATATAACAATCGCTGGCCTCGTTTGCATCACAATATTCACATCCAGCCCTTTGGTGCGCTACCGGATTGGAGCAGCTATCGTATGACAATTAATCCCACCGTCTGGTCCGACTGGGATGGAGAAAAAAGATTTGGTCTAAAATTGACTTCTGGTTTTGGTGTGGATCTTTGGCCAGCCTATCCCAGTGATTATCGTCATCGCGTCAGTGTTGAGCTTAATGGTCACTCAGCATATGATTCAAAAACGAGTTGGGGCGGGCGCGTCAGTTATGGTCACCCCATAAATCTGGATAATCGTCTCTTCTCTCACTTCACGGCGCATTCCTATAATGATTGGACAGGTCTCAGTTTCGGTCTTACTCGCTATGTGGGTAAACAAACCTACCTGATTCAAGGACCCCGCCTGACGTATCAGCGAGTAGGAATTGCTTTTGAATACGATAGATATGCAGATAGTCTGATCTGGAATCAAAATCAAAATATTCAAATAGTAAAAGGCTCCTATTCTGGTCTCTCTCTCACCAAACTGGGAGATCGGATTTACTTTAGATCTAATATTGCTTCCGGTAAGGGTCCTCAGGGTAATTTCTCCATAATCACAGCCCAGACTGATCTTTCAGGTGTATTTTGGGGTTGGCTCGTAGGTGGCGTTCAATTTGTGACGGGGTTTCAGAGTAGATCGACACCAGGTCCATACCAATTCACACATGACTATGCCTGGCAGGATGGAATGGCCGCCATCCCAAATTTTCGGGGGCAAACCAAGCTCACTGAAAACACCAATGATTATATGGGTTTGAGTATATCGGGTGGTTATTGGATGAAAGGTATTCAGCTGAAATTATTTACCAGTAGTATGATTGTAGATATGGATGAGATCGGTTGGGATTTAGTTAAACCTCACTATGCCGCTGGATTCGGTTTTGAGCACAAATCTTTTTTTACAGCGGGTCTTTATTTCCCACTCTGGCAATCTCACCCGATTGAGGGTGAGGAACCCTGGGCCTGGCGCTATCAGGCACGTCTTGTATGGAATCTGTAAATAGGAGTCCCAGGTCGAAGGTCTGAAGGTCGAGAGTCGAAAGTCTGAAGGTCGAAAGTCGAAAGTGGTAAAAGGTAAAATCAGGACATGGGTAACACTGTTTTTACAACGAATCCGACGAAATCTACGAACTAAATTTGTAGCAGTTTGACTTTAATTGTTTTGTGTCAATTCGTCCCATTCGAGTAATTCGTGTCCAATAGTTAAACTTTTCAATATTTGCAGCTCGGCGGTCTCAGCGTGAGACAGTCAACATGACACCCCGTGAAATTCCCTTGGTATCATTCTTCAATTATATGGTTTGATCCCAATCCAGACACTAAGTTAGTTCCATATTCAAAATCGACAGGAGGATGCAATGGAGTGGGTTTTATCAGTACGTGCTGAATGGCTAACGCCTCTAATGAAAATTTTCACATTTCTTGGCGATGAAGAATTTTTCCTCCTGTTTCTGCCCCTGACTTACTGGTTGTGGAGAAAACAAGTCATGGGTCGAGTAGGTATGGTCTTGCTTTTTACATTTGTTCTAAATGCAGTCATTAAAGGTATTTTTCAGATACCGAGACCCGAGGTAATTGAGCATCTCGTCCACGCCGATGACTGGTCCTTTCCCAGTGGTCATTCTCAGGGCGCTATGGTGTTGTGGGGGTGGCTGGCCTATGAGCTGAAGGACAGACGTGCCTATATCATTGCTGCCATTCTCATCGCTGGAGTGGGTTTCTCCAGGATTTATCTTGGTGTACATTTCCCAATAGATGTTCTTGGTGGGTTCCTGATTGGATTTATAACCTTATATATCTATTCCTGGATATTGAAGTTATCACCTCCAGGCTGGAAGCGTCTCGGTCCTACTCGGCAGAGTCTGATCATTTTTGTCCTTCTCATGGGGCTGTTCATGCTGGTCCCGGAGCTATCAGAAGTGGCTATCAAGGGCGGGGCTGCATTTATTGGGTTTTTAGCTGGGTACCTTCATGAGAAGAAATATCTGTCTTGTAGTTTAAAGCCTGGTATGAACCTGGTCATCTCCAAGCTGGTCCTGGGTCTGGTGGGTATTGTCTTGATCTGGATGGGTCTGAAACAGGTGTTCCTTTCCATCGGTTACACGACAGATATGGCTATGTTTATTCGATATACACTTCTGGGTGGCTGGATTAGTTTTGGCGCTCCCATTCTGTTTTGCCAATTTGGGTGGAATGAGGGGAAGTGAGGTAGTTAGAAGTTAAAAGTTAAAAGTTAGAAGTTATGGGGTATAGGGTATAGAGGGGTGTTTTTGACGGTTCTCTGGTAGAGCATATGCGGCTGTCATCGGGATGGGACATCTGTTTGATTTAGCTGAAAATGCATGGGCAATCTCTCTAAATCCAGAACTCACCCAAAAACTCACATTTACATTAGATTATCCTATGATCTCTGAACTGTCTTGGATGGGCGCCTGTGTAAGGTTATTATCACGGTCCAATGATTAAGTACACAACAAAATATTTAAACAAATCATATTACAATATGGGACAAAAAAGGACTCTAATTATGAGAACATTACTTGCGTCTATCAGCTTTATGCTGATGACCACCCTGGCATTTGGACAACTCTTTATTAATGAGATCGATTATGATCAGACCGGAACTGATACTGGCGAATTTTTAGAGATCGCTGGACCAGCAGGGACCTATCAAAATGTAACTCTTGACCATTACAATGGAAACGGTGGAGCGCTGATATGGTCGTTTGATCTTCCTACATTTACCCTTAGTGATGAAGCTTCAGGATATGGTTTTTATGTCTTCGGTGTTGCCGGTGTCCCAAATGTAGACTATGAATTTTCCGGTTCCATTCAAAATGGTGCTCCAGATGGCATGGTACTTAAGGTGAATGGCAGTATCGTGGATGCAATTGCCTGGGAAGGGGAGATGAACGACCCTGATGGGAATGCCATGGAGAGTTTGGAGGGTGATTTTTCAGGTATCGATTCCTCAGCCAGTAGAATTGGTGTTGACGGTTCTCCCTGGGAATACGGTCCTTTTTCACCTGGTGCCATAAACACCAATCAGACCTTTGATCCCACAGTCAATTATCCACCTTCAGCCAATGCTGGACCAGATCAATCAGTGGAAAGTGGTGCCAACGTTACTCTGGATGGAACCGCCAGTGCAGATGCAGATGGAACCATTGCCAGCTACCTCTGGGAACAAACTTCCGGTTCCACAGTAACGCTGACCGGTGCTACAACAGCAAGCGCCAGTTTTGTGGTCCCCACAGTGACAGAGACTACAAGCTGGGGTTTTTCCCTGACTGTCACGGATGATGATGGTGCTACTGACACAGATGAGGTAGTTATCTCAGTCCAGATCAGCGCATCCATGACCATTCTGGAAGCACGTGGACAGGCCCTGGGAACGCTAATCACAATCACTGGATTGGTAAATAGTGTAAATTTTTCTAGCAGCGGTTCTGAATACACCGTTGAAGATGCCACTGCTGGTATCGACATGTATTTCTCTGGTGGCGTATTGGATCTTGGTCTGGGTGATGAGATCACTGTAACTGGAGAAACTGCTGAATACAGCGGCAAATATGAAATCATCCCAGCCACATCAGGTGATATTGTTGTCAATAGTACCGGGAATACCCTTCCTGACCCACAGGTGATTACAGCTGCTGAACTGGCCAGCAATGGTGAGAACTACGAGAGTGAATTAATACAGATCAATGCTGTAAGTAATGCAGGTACTGGAGAATCATGGCCAGCCTCAGGCGCAAATGCAAACGTGGATATTTCTGATGCCTCTGGATCAACGGTGATGCGTATTGACAAGGAAACGGAGATCGATGGTTCTTCAGAACCAGTTTGGCCCATGGATGTAATCGGTGTGGTCTCAGAGTTTAATGGGACCTATCAGATCTTACCCCGTCTACTCTCAGATTTTATCTCAGATATCGTGACACCTAGCTTCTCAAATGAAACCCATTCACCTGAATTCGCCACATCTGCCAGTGAGATCACAATAACTATTGATATTGTTCCTGGAGACGAGACACAAAGCATTAGCTCTGCAGTGATTATGTATGGAACTGATGGCACGCTCCTGAATGAAAGCGAAATGTGGCTGGACAATGGCAATACCTGGATGGGAATCATTCCAGCCCAGGCAGCCAATACCTTCCTGGAGTATGAGATTATTGCCACAACCAATGATGGTAGCCAGTTCGACTCCTGGACATACGAGCTGGCCATTGCCTCATCTCAAATCACCACGATTGCCTCCATTCAAGCCAATCCTGTAATTGGAGAGGTGGTAACAGTTGAAGGTGTCCTGACTATTGGTTCTGGTTTGCTTCAATCAGGTCTCACCAAAGCCTATATCCAGGATGCTTCTGGTCGTGGAATCAATCTTTTCCATTATGATGAATTGGCGCTAAATCGTGGCGATATGATCAAGGCAGTTGGTGTGGTTGATGTGTATCTCTCAACCGTTGAGATCAAAGATTTTTCATACCAGCTTATTTCCACAGGCAATGCCTTGCCAAATCCCGTTACGCTCACACCTGGTGAGGCCAACGAGACTGAATACGAAGGAACCTGGCTCAAAATAACTGGTACTGTCACAGACACTTGGTCAGCAGGGGGTGGTCAAAATGTTCTGGTTGGTGATGGATCGGACACCTGTGTGGTTCGAATCTGGGAAACAACAGGGGTAGATGTCACGCCACTTACCGTGGGCACAGAATGGTCATTCCTGGGTGTTGAAAGTCAGTATAATAGTGTTTTCCAACTTCTTGTAGCCTATGATGCTGATATCATAAGCACCAGTGACATTGACGTGATAGATACGAAACCTTCACAGTTTGCCCTGAATCCAGCTTATCCAAATCCTTTTAACCCCTCCACAACTTTGAGCTGGAATCTGGACTCAACTTCAGAGGTGATGTTGCGGGTTATGGATGTGAAAGGCCGCGAGGTGGCCCGATTGACTGAAGGCAACAGTGGCCCTGGACAGTTCTCAATGTCATGGGATGCCTCCGAATTAAGTTCAGGAGTATATTTTATTCAGTTGATTACCCCAGGTGAATCAGCCATTCAGAAGGTCATGCTGCTGAAATAGTTTTATTGAGATTATCAAATGGGCGTCCTCAGCGGGCGCCTTTTGTATCTAGAGTGTTTTTTTAATGTTTTACTATATGATGAAGTGAGAGAATGAAGAGAATAACAATTCAAAGCATATTTTTTCTGCTCATGCCCTATCTGGCCATGGCGGTTGATCATCTCTTGATCAATGAGATTGTATTACAGCCCTCAGCAGGTGAATACATCCGCATCACCAACCCGAGTAGCAGCACTATCAATCTCAGCGATTACTATCTGACAGATGCTACCGATACAACCACTGGAAAATATTATTATAATCTGCCCTCTGGCGCCGATTATTGGTCGGGTGGCTCCACAGATTTTATAGCGCGCTTCCCTGATACTACGATTTCAGCTGGGGGTTCACTTATTCTTGGGTTGGGTCGAACAATTGATTATGTAACAACCTATGGGTCATCTCCTCATCTTTCATTAAAGGACGATATGCTGAATGCAGTGGACGGGGTTACCACCATTGGTGGTTCACCCAATGTCAAACTTGACAATGTGGCTGAAACCCTGGTCTTATTTTCCTGGGATGGCACCTCAACCACGGTGAAGGATGTGGAATATCTGATCTGGGGAACGGATAATGCTTCAGCAGCAGTTTACATGCTGGATAAGCGTGATGTCGCTGGGTATCTGGCAGATACCCCCGTGACAAGCCAGTCCTATATGACAACCCACACCGATGGATTCAAGCTCATCAGAAATAGCCTGGAGGGGACTGAAACCAGCAGTGGAGGTAATGGTATCACGGGTCATGATGAGACCAGTGAAAATTTGGCTCATACCTGGTCCGTTGTTGACTTGACCATCGTAAAACCAACTATTTCCAACATTGTTGCCACACCATCAGATCCTGAAACAACTGAAGACATCATTATCACCGCTGATGTCACAGATGCCAGTGGTCTGAGCACGGTAACCCTGACCTATACTTTCCCATCAGCAACAGGCAGTCCCACCAGCGTGGCCATGACCGCAACAGGGGCGAATAGTTACACCGTCACGATTCCCGCCACCAATGCAGCTGGAACCATGGCCTACTATATAGTGGCCGTAAACACCAGTGGTCTATCTCGGACCAGTTCGATAAAAGGAATAACCATCGCCGATCCACCTCCACCGGTAACCATTCAGACCATTCGGGATAATTTTAGTAGCTATTCTGGCACCATCGTGAATTTGAATGTTGTGGTAGCGATAGGTTCTGGAATTACCAGAACTGACAGAACAGAAGCTTATGTCCAGGATGAATCTGGCTATGGTATAGTGCTGTCAGCTACGGGACTTTTAAATCCAGCCCTGGTTCAGGGTGACTCCATCAACCTGGTTGGTGAGGTGTCTGAGTATAATGGGACCAAACAAATAATTAATTTTTCAAGTACATCTCTTGCTACAGGTAGGCCTGTACCAGGTATCAGAACCATTACCAGTGCTGAGCTGGCTGCTGATGCAAATCAGGGTAGTTTTGTCAAAGTCTGGGGCGCTGTCCAATCCAGAAGTGATGGTGTCGGTGGTGGATCTAATGTTGGTTTGGAGGATGCTGATGGCCTGCTTACTGTTAGAATTTGGGATACAACACACCTACTGGATGATCCCACTGCCGATAGTTTGCTCCAGGTAGGCAATCTGGTCCAGGTATTCGGTATTGCCAGTCAATACAATGGAGATGGTCAGCTCCTGGCAGCCTACGCCAGTGACATACAACCTTACCAGGAAGGTGAGGAGAGTGAGGGTGGAACCAGTCTTACAGTTGCTCCTTATCCCTTTGTACCACAATTGGCCGAAAAAATTCAATACACCTATAAATTTCCTGCAAACTCTCGGGTGACTCTCAGAATCTTTGATATGTCTGGACACATTGTAACCACACTTTTTGAAGATTATCGAAGTTTGGCACTTGAGGTGACAAAAACCTGGAACGGTCGCAATGAAATCTATCAGGTTGTGGCGCCAGGGACCTATATCATGCATCTGGAAACAGTAAATCGGTCAACAGGTGAGATTTTGACAGATATGGCTCCTGTAGTCATCGGGAGTAGATAACATGAAGAATTTAATTTTTCTCCGGTGCACAATTTTTTGTCTGTTGACTGGATATTCATTTGGACAGGTGACAACTGATGTTTCCTACAAGAGCCCAGCAATGGGGGCGCTGATGGGAAGTAATATTGCTTATTCTGTTGATGGAAGCAGTCTACTCCTCAATCCCGCAGCCATTGGAAATATTAAAGATGGAACGCTGCTAGCCAGTACCCAGCGCATCTATAATCAGGCCTATTTACCCCACAGTATCCTGGCGACAGTCATGGACCTGCCCAGCGGGCTGGGGAAGCTTGGATTAAGTTTTGAATCCATGTCCGTCTCCTACCAGGATCGCACGCTGAGCGGTGAAACTGCCCTGGGACTATCTCACGCCTTTAACCTGCGCGAAGACAGGATATCAAGTTTAAATATGGGCTATACACTTAAATATCTATCCGTTAATTATGGCCAATCTGCCGGTGTAACTGGCGACGGATCTGATGGTATGGATCTTGGAAGTGCTACAGCCTTTGCAGTTGATCTGGGCTTTCAGGCGACACTCTCCAAAAGACACTGGCTTGGTGTGGTTGTCCACAATATCAACCGTCCCATGATTGGTTCAGGAAGCGCAGGCTTTAATCTCCATCGTGACGTTCAGGCTGGTTTTTCCTATGCACCCACCCAGCAGGTCGTCACCAGCTTTATGTTGGTGAGTAGCCCCGGTTTTGATACTGAATTGCATGCTGGTCTGGAGTATGACCTGAATACTTTTTTCACGTTGCGTGCCGGGATTCAATCACAACCCAACCGTTTTGGGACTGGTTTCAGTTTCAAAGCCAGAGGGATTGCTTTAGACTATGCCCTGTTAACCCATCCAGTTCTTCCTGCGACCCATCAATTATCGCTGGCCTATGACTTTGTTGATCCTTTCTAGGCTATCCAATGAGAAGACAAATGACAGAGATATTCAATAAAATGGGACGGGTCATAGCTTTCAGTATTTTTTCGCTGGGAGTGTTATTCGCAAACCCTGTGGATATCAATAACGCATCCCTTCTAGAGCTTCAGGATCTGCCGCTCACAGAGGGACAGGTCAGGGCTGTCTATGAATTTGTCCAATATCATGGCCCCCTTGAAAGTATCTACGAGCTGGTAAATGTTGCCGAGCTGAAACATAGTGATATAGAAGCATTAAAGCCACTCCTCGTGCTAAAACCAGATGAAAACGCTGCAACTAATACACGTCTTCAAGATCAATACAGGAAAGTGGAGGATTGGACATCCACTGAGGGTGCCAGTGAGGGATTGATGGAGCTTTGGCTGGAACGTCTGGCAGAACCCATCAACGTGAATACAGCCTCCTATGATGACCTGGTTTCCTTCCAGAATGTGAGTCAGATCGATGCAGTAGCCGTGTTAAAACTGCGTGCTGAAGTTGACTCCATTGGATCTGCAAGATGGCTCAGAAATGCCGTAGGTCTCTCATACTACGGATATCGAAATTTGCGGGAATTCGTGACCTACAATGAGCCAGAGCGTGGGGAAATGCATGTCTGGTACAATATGGTCATGAAAACCATCCCCTCAACAAATTCCACTGAAGAGGAGTCTGGTCAGCTCTTTCTTAAGAAAGGACCGCCGGATATCCTCCACAAATTGTCTTTTAGTAACAGCAGGCATTGGAAGGCTGGCATATCTTACAATCGTCATCTCGGTGAATCTCATCGCTACTTTGATGATGGTGATATTCCAGAGGTGAAGCTCTCCTTTACAGTTTCAGATTTCAATTTGGGACCTCTTCATCTGGATCGTCTGGTACTGGGAAACTTTTCCGCCACTATCGCCCAGGGGCTGGTCATGCAATCCACTGATTTTCGATCACCTCGCTATTCCGGCTATGGATGGAATAAACGTGTCAATGGTATCTTTTCTGACCTCTCCAGGACTCAACAATACGCACTGAGGGGCGCTGGTATTCAGGGTTCCATATTCAATAAGATCAAGCTCATGGCATTTGCATCCAAAAATGACAGGGATGCAATACTCAATCCAGATGGAGAATCTTTCACATCCCTGATCACCATGTATCCACGGGATGACTATGGATATTTTGTACAAGACACTCTGGGTATGCTCAATGCAGTTGAGGAAGTGACCTATGGCGGCAACATTCGGTATGAATTCACCCCAGGAACCTTTGTGGGATTTTCCAGCTATGAAAGTCTCTATGACAAGGAATTGCGACCAGATCCACTCCTCACGCTCATACTTCCTGCCAACACAGGCCTGTTTCTGAATTCCTCTGGGAATGGTGCTGATACAGAAGTGGCGGCCATGCATGCCTCTTCAGCAGCATCTTCATTATGGGATGCAGCCAAATCCAATCGGCGGGTACAAGGACTTGAGTTCAGCACGGTTATCAGCAATCTGGCGCTGCAGCTTGAATGGGCTGTCCTGGATAAGGATAGTGAGATATTATCGGTTAAAAACGACCCCAGAGCACTGGTGGCCAACGCATATCTCCAATTTGACAATTTTAATTTCATGGTTCTCTATCGGGACTATGATTTGGGGTTTGATAATCCCTATCAACGCAGTTTTTCAAACTACCAGCGCTACAAAAGCAGTATTCTGGAAGATTACTATTACTTGAAGAATCCTGCTTTTGCCTACCTATACAATGGGGCATCCCAACCGCAGGCGGAGCGGGGTGTTTATGTCAGTAGCCGTTATCAGATGCATCGCGCCTGGCTGTTGACAACAAATTTCGATACCTGGACTCGGGTAGCTGATGCATCCAGATATTTCCGTACTGTGGCGACGCTTGAATATCGGCCTACCTTTAATTATCGGTTCCGGGTACGGCAAAAATGGCAAGCCCGTGGAAGATTCAATATCTTTGCACCAACCGGTTATGAAAATCGGGAAACTATCCTCACCGCTAGAATGAGACTTTCAGGCTTTGATCAGTTGGAGGTCATATACGCCAACTCTGGGACTCAGTTTGATCCTCGTCGGCGATTAACCATTGATCTGGCCACTGGCGCAAATAATAACTCTGCTGTGGGACAGGCATATAGTCCTGGAAATGCCCTGGGCTTCACGGTGACTCACAATTTCACGGAAAGTTTCAAGCTCATTGGACATGTCGCCTACTACAAAGGCTTTTTCTGGAGTTTTGAGGATACGGATTTCCAGGTATTTGATTCACCCAATGGCGCAATACGCTGGTATCTCACCGCCTTCTCCCGTCTGGGAAATCACTGGGCAGTCAGAGCCAAGCTCACCTGGGACGAAGGATCTGCACTTTCCAATTATGCCTTTGGCGCACCTTCCGCGTCAACCAGGTCACCTCAGACAGGAATAAATTTTTATACAGAGGCTACTGATTTCCGGATTCAATTGGATTATGCCTTCTAGGTAGTGACTATGATAAAGATACTTAAAATGAATGATAAGAAGACCTCTATGGATGCTATGAGACCAACCCGAATTTTCAGCATGGCTATGCTGCTATTATTAAGCTCCACGCTTTTTTCCCAGAGCTATTTTAATCCACTCCTGATGAATCAATTGGGATTGTCCCATAGTCGAGATGTGGCCTTATCAGGGGCAAATACTTCAGATTATAGTTCGGCCATGAGTACTTTCAGCAATCCTGCCAATCAGGCGGGGTTTATCGGTCTCAAGTTGAGTGGTTCCTTTGGTGCGATTACTACCAATGAAAATCGATCCTTTCCTGCCATCGATCAATTTGGGGATGTGGTCACCAATAACATCTATGTGGTCTCCAAGGGAATGCAAAACACCTTTTCCGGGGGTGCAACATGGGGTAGGGGGCTGTTGTCGCTATCCCTGGCCTCTACACCCTTCCTGACCCCTGCATTTGCGTTTAAAGAGGAGATCAGAGGCAGCCTTTACTCACCAAATATCAATAGAGATCCTCTCATCGGATACCATCACCTGAATCAAGCTGGTATAATACAGGCCAGTGGCGCCAGTATTGGGACGGCTTTCGGGTCCTGGTCTGTTGGTCTTGGAATGCGTTTGCTCCACGGGGTCGATCTGGAAAATGAGTGGGGCATATCAGTTTTGGATAGTGCAGATGTTTCTGCCCTGGCAGCTGGTTCAAACCTTCTAAAAGCCGAGAGCTGGGAGTTGGACAACACACCGCTCATCGTCAATATGGGACTCATCAAAGATTTTGGATTGCACTGGAGAATTAGTGCGAGTTATCAGACGGCATATTCTATTGAAGCCACTCGTCAGGGCGCCATACCCATGTACGATCTCACACTGGGCTTGCCAATTGTGGAATGGTCTTCCGATTCCATTGGCTCCACTGTTGATATTCCGGCTCGCATGGAGCTCGGGTTGAGGATGAAACCTTCCAACAGCTTGCCAACATCGGTTTATTTGTCCCTGGCCTATCAGGACTGGACCCAATACGAAGTAAGCTATGGTGATTCGCTCATGGATGCTGATTCCCCATTTGATTACCCCATGCAGGAAACCTTTACTTTAAGCGGTGGTATCGAACATTGGGTGAATGAAAATGTACCCTTTAGAGCAGGTTTTACCTGGGCAGAATCACCTCTTGATAGTGATCTCTCTCAGGCAGTTCTCAGCGGTGGTTCAGGGTGGAAAAGTGGACCCCTTCAATTCGATGTGGCAGTGCAACTCTCATCGGTAGGATATAAGTATTATGATATCTTTGTTCCCGTAGGCATGTCAGCTAACTCCTATGAGAATGTCCGCGAATCCAAAACTAATTATTCAATATCAGTGAGTTATAGCCTGTGAAACGGCTTCCTATACTGGGTCTCTTGATTGTCGCATTGATGCTGGTGCTTGTGCAACCAGATATTGTGGATGCCCAGACATCAACTTTCAATAAAAAGTTCGATTCTCCAGAATACCTGAAAATTCACCTGCTCTTCACCAATGATCTGCACGGGGGGATCGCTCCTTCCAAAGCCTGGTTCATGAATCCCGAATTCCCACCTGATCTTGGTGGCGGTGCTTCCATGTTCACTTATGTAAAAGAGATTCGCGAGCAGGCAGCCACAGAAGGTTCAGAAGTCCTGCTCCTGGATGGCGGTAACATATTCCAGGGAACGCCCCTGGGTATGGCTGATTCAGGTCGTGCCATGATTGACTGGATGAACGAGATGGCGTATGATGCTTCAGTAGTTGGGTTGCAGGAATTCATGTTTGGAATGGATAATATTGCCGTCCTGGACAAGCAGGCTCAATTTCCTTTCCTGGGTGCCAATCTGAAGGGTGATAACTATTCACCCCAGGCTCATCTCATCAAATCATTTCAAGGTGTCAAACTGGGGATATTCGGCTTATCCACTTCCAATACACCGAGAAAGTTGTTACCAGAGCAAACAAAAGGTGTTGAATTTTCAAGAGAAATTCCATCTGCCAAAGCACAGGTTAAAGCACTCAAAGATCAGGGAGCCAACTGTATAATCGGTTTATCTCATCTGGGTGTACCCTATCAGCGTGAAGATGAATTTGCTGAATTTGTCGATACCTATGAAGATGAGAGTGATTTCAGTGACAGAGTCATTACAAATCTTGAATTGGGACATGTGGTAAAAGGAATTGATCTTATTGTTTCTGGTGGCACCAATGCCGGCTACAACACCCCCTGGGAGGATCCACAGACCCATACTATCATTTTGCAGGGTTATGGGGGAGCCAGTAATATTGGACACATCGTACTTTATGTTCATCGCAAGACAGGCACATTGGCCGGCTATAAGAACCCATTTTCCAGAGGCGTGCTGTTTACGCTGAGCACTGATGATATTCGCCCACACCAGACCATGGCAAAACATCTCACTGATCTGGAAAAGAAACGCAGCTTTGTAGGGAAACGCGATTTTAGCAAGGCCAAGAATAGCCCTGATGCAGGCGAATCCATAAAACTTGAGCGATGGAAATTTGATGTACCCGACTTCAATCGAGATAATTATCTCGATGTAGCCACCTGGAATATGGAATGGTTCCCAAAATCAAAAGATAGTACGATTACTGCGGTTGCAGAGCTTATGCAAAAAGTTAATGCAGACGTCTACGCCGTCCAGGAAATTGGAAGTCTTGAGCAATTCGCAGCCATGATGGATCTTTTACCGGCCTATGATTATCAGGTCACCAGACAATCAAGTTTCTTTGACCAGGCTGTGATTTACAAAAAAAGTGTGCTGGCCTATGTAGGTCGGGAAGAACCTTTTGCTCACGCCGATTATAATTTTGCCGGTCGTCCTCCATTGCGCGTTGATTTTGTATGGACTGTGGATGGCAAAAACGAGCCTGTATCAATTATCGATTTGCACTTGAAGTGTTGTGGCAACGGTCTTGAACGTCGCAAAAAATCAGTGGCGGAACTGCATGAATATTTGAGTCTTGGTATAGAAATGGGTGAGGAAAATATCATCGTCCTGGGAGACTGGAATGACCAGATCGATGATGTAGGTGTTGTCCAGAGCTTTACAGCATTTCTTGATGATGGGAAAAATTTCAGATTTGCCACAGATCGTATTGCCGGGGATGTGGAACAGGCATCTTATCCAAGTTGGCCCAGTTTTCTTGACCATATTTTGATCGGGAAGGGCTTTTTTGATGAATTTGAAAATAACAGTACCATACAAACTTTACCCGTGGCTGACTGGTTAGGTAGCTGGGAAGAGTATGAGCTGCTCATATCAGATCACCGTCCTGTTCTGATGCAGCTCAATATGTCACACTGACCTGCAGATTGATGATTCAAAAATCCTTCACCCGTCATTGCGGGTACAGCGAAGCAATCTCAAGTCCGAGATCGCCGCAGTCGCAAGCTCCTTCGCGAAGACTATTCTTCTTTAATTTTGTTCCAATCATCTTGCTCTTATTATTCAGCTGTGCGGAACCGGTTGATTCAGATTTGCCCACAGGACCACAGGTTCCTTCAATTGATAGCGATGCAAGCATTAGCATCGTCACCTGGAACATTGAAAATTTCCCGCAACAGGGGAAACGTACCACTGATAGAGTTGAATTAATTATGGATTCACTGAATGCTGATTTTTACTGCTTACAGGAGATTCAAGATAAGGGCGCTCTCGAGGATATCGTTGATCAGCTTGATCAATACTCTGTGATTATTTCTGATGAAACCTCCTTTATGCATCTGGCTATCGTTTATAAGCAAGACTCCTTTCTACCCATATACACAGAGAGTTTATTTGCCAGTAATGATTACAATTTTGCAAGTCGTCCCCCTCTTTTGGTGACCTTTCTCTATGAACATGAGGGTAAAGAGCAGACGCTCAATCTCATTGATGTTCACATGAAATGTTGCAACGATGGTGTGGAACGCCGCCACCAGGCTTCCATTCTGCTCAATGATTACCTCAGCAATAAAATGGCCTGGGGCGACAGCAATTTTGTGATTCCAGGTGATTGGAATGATGATATCTATGACGCAGATGATTCAGGTCAGTACAGCTTTGAGGCTTTTTTGAACAATGGTGATAATTTTCGCTTTGTTACAGATAGCCTCGCAGCCACGGGAGCTTCACGGGATGCTTCCTATCCCAGCTATGGCAGCTTTATAGACAATATCTTGATCAGTCGTTCACTGTTTGATGAGGAACGGCATTCCAGCACATCCACAATTCGATTGGATGAGGTGTTTGGCGATTATAGTTCAGTTGTATCTGATCATCGACCTGTTTTGTGGTCGTTCCGTCCTAATTAATCCCTCCTCAAGATTACACATCTGTTTTCAGCGTAGCCAAACAGATGTCACAATCGTTTATGGAAGATCATCCTTTTACAACCAAAAGACGAACATGACGAATATTTTTGCTAAAATAGATACAGCCTATTTCGGTAGATTAACTGATTTCGTTGGGAGATGAAAAATTTAACCTGTTTGATCTCGCTTTGCTGGATTGAAAACAGGTTTAGGGTGCTTGATGTGATTGCACATCTGTTTTCAGCGTAGCCAAACAGATGTCGCAATCGTTTATGGAAGATTGTCCTTTTACAACGAAAAGACGAACATTATTGCTTAATAGATACAGCCTATTTCGGCGGATTCGTTGATTTCGTTATGAGATGAATAATTAAACCCGTTTGATCTCGCTTTGCTGGATTGAAAACAGGTTTAGGGTGCTTGATAAGATTGCACATCTGTTTTCAGCGTAG
>JACKQG010001168.1_pt1 | contig 24969 bp, 19 predicted proteins | sample 8237621 | NCBI WGS metagenome assembly JACKQG01 (sample SAMN15677084, study PRJNA649215) | marine metagenome | biome: marine; feature: Black Sea; material: saline water; isolation source: suspended particulate matter (SPM) from the Black Sea western gyre | collected 2013-06-09/2013-06-10 | depth... | reverse complement strand
TTGGTGAAAAGTTGCTCCATCTCTCCACGGTCCGCTTCAATGGTCGGACATGGTTCTGAAATTTTTATTTCGAATTTGAGTTTTTTGTCTTTACCCTGTGGTTTTAATAACTCTACTGTATTGTTAATAATATCAGTAATGTCCAGCAGTTCTTTTTTCCTGCTGACAGTTTGGGATTCCATACGTGAAATCTGCAGCAGATCTTCAACAAGATTCAACAAAGAATGAGCGCGTTTTTTTGATCGCTCTAACATATTTCGGTTGAATTCAGGATCATCTCCGGCTGCGCCTGTAAGATAAGTTGTGATATAATTTTCAATTGCAGACAGCGGCGCCCGAAGCTCGTGAGCAACCATTGAAACAAATTGAGATTTCACCCGGTCGATCTCTTTGAATTGAGTGATATCCCTGATGATGCATACCACGCCTAACATCTCATTATTGTCATCCCGTACAACAGATACGTTTGCCAACAATGTATGCGGCTCCGGTTCGCTGAATTCGATTTCTTCGGATAAGGTTGTATAATGCGCAGATTCAGGATCAACAGCCTTTTTGATTGTTCGAATCAAATCAACTTGAGAAATAATTTGATCCAACTTTTGCTCCGGTGCTGCCTTTTTGGTAATATTCAGCATTTTTATGGCGGCGGGATTCCAAAGAACGACTTGCAAATCACGATTGATTACCAGAACAGCATCAGCCATGGAATTAACTATTGTATGAATTTTAGATTTTTCATTTGCTACTTCCAGTAATCGACGATCCCGTTCTTCCATCAAATGTTTGGTTTGTTGCCGCAGCCAATGTTTTTCCAACCCCCTGTTAACGACGGTAAGAAGTTGATCCGGCGCAAAAGGTTTGGGAATGTAATCGTAAGCGCCATGTTTCATCGCATCAACAGCGGTTTCCACTGTGGCAAAACCGGTGATGACGATCATAATGAGTTCCTGATTATACGCCAGGGCTTTTTCCATCATTTCCAAGCCACCCATAACCGGCATCATCAAATCTACTAAAACAAGGTCATAATTGTTTTGTTGAATGAGATCAAAACCCTGCTGACCATTCTCGGCGACTTCAACATTATGGTCCTTCGAAGTTAAAATTCGGCGGCAGCCTTCACGGATTCCACGCTCATCGTCGATGACTAAAATATTTGCTTGTTTTCTTGTCGCGTTTTCCAATTATTTAGTCTCTTTATTCGTTTTTTCAATTAATTTATTAACTTCTTCCAATAGCCGATCAGGTGTTACAGGTTTTTTTAGGTAATTATCTGTTTTCATCCAGTAACCATCTTTCTGTTGCGAAAAGCCAAATCCTGTTACGTCTGCTACAGAAGTCAGCATTAATATCGGCATGTTTTTAAAATCGGGATCAGCCTTAAGTGTTTTAGCAAATGTAAATCCACTGTCATGTTTTTCCATCATCAAATCGAGCACGATCAGATCGGGATTTTCGTCCTTTGCTTTTTCCAGTCCTTCACTTCCCGAAAAAGCAACAACAACTTCATAATCATTGTTTTCCAGGACAGCTTTGTTTAAATCAACGATGTCAACATCGTTATCAACAAGTAAAATTTTTGCTTTTTTACTCACTTTTTGCTCCATTGTTTTTGTTGACCAATTATTGTCTTGCAAGTTATTTCATCGTTTTTTCTGTAAAAGTTTTTGAATATAATTAAAATTTGATGACACAGAGATTCTGGTTTCTTGATACTGGTTACTGGACACACCCAGCCCATCCAGCATCAAGCGGAACGTCCGCCATCTTTTTGGGCAGATATCCAGTATCGCTTTAAATTCAAATAACATTCTGTTTGTAACGCAAATTTCTAATTTCAAATTGTAGTTCACTGTGTTGAAATTTTGCTATTACTTTGTTTCAATTTTTCTGCATCTTCTAAAATTGGCATAGAGATGGTAAATGTGGTTCCCTTGCCTGATTCGGATTGTACGGTTATTTCGCCCAGGTGCCGTTCAATAATACCGTATGAAATAGCCAACCCTAAACCGGTTCCTTTCTCTTTTGTCGTAAAAAACGGATCAAATAATTTACTCATAATATCCGGATGAATGCCAGGTCCATTGTCAGTAATCGTGATTTTCAGATGCCCATTCCCAATGATTTGTTCTGTAACAATTTTTATGATTCCATTTCCATTTAATGCCTGGGCAGCATTCAAAACAATGTTGAGAAAAACTTGTTTAAGTTGTGTGCCATCTGCATAAGTTGTCGCCAGGTTTGGTTCAAAAACTTTTTCGATTTTGATATTATGAAATAAAGATTGATTAATGATTAAACCAAGAATCTCTTCTAATAAGTCATTGATATTTGTTTGCCCGGGACGCAACACCCTTTCTCGTGCAAAACTGAGCAGCCCCTGAACAATATCTTTAGTCCGATTAGCTTCATCAATTATTAGTTGAATATCTTCATATCGCTGATCGTTTTTTTCGAGTGTGTCTCTAATGATATGAGAAAACATAGTGATAGTACTCAACGGATTGTTTATTTCATGCGCCACACCTGCTGCCAATTGACCCAGGGAAGCTAATTTTTCAGTTTTAATGAGCTGCTCCTGGGCTTGTTCCAATTCATTGTGAGAATTTTGTAATTTCTCATGAGATTTTTCTAATTGGTGATAAATTTTTCTCGTTTTTTCCAACAGGTAGGGCAAGCACATTTCAAGCTCTGCAAGTCCCTGGGTCACTGCTATTGCCTTCTCCCTGCAAGTCGGATAACCACAAGCGCGGCAATCCAGGTTCTTGTCAGGTGGAGCCTTGTCCATCTTTTCTAAAACTGCCAGGATTTCTTCTTCACTGGGATTAGGAAGTTGCTGCTCCATGTTATTAAATGTTCTGGTCAGATCGATATCTTTGTACTTTGTAACCTCAACCATTACTTCTGTTGGATTTTGCCGCTTCATTTCTTGTTTTGTATAGCGGGCAACAATTTGTCTTCTTCCCAGTACGAAAATATCTTTGTCAACAAATGGGCCGTCCACGCAACCTTCACAAAATGTGAAGTCCAAAAATTTAGCGTCAATATGTCCATCGACCAATTGATTCAGAGCACGAAGCGATCGTACTCTGCCGCCTGTAACGCTTATTTCATCCATCAACACATCAAAACTTTCACCCATGCTTTTATATAGCCCACCAATGACAGGAAAAATTCGTCCCAAATAAGGTTTAGGACCGTCGAAATTAGATTCTTTTTGCTTTCTCCGATCAATTCCATATTTATTAAACAAATCCCTCGCTTCAAGCAATGTGATCACCTGGTCGATTGCGCCTTCAACTTCCGGCGCTGTCATTTCTCCAAATTGAGCAAGGCAGGAAGTAATATAAACAATTTTCCAATCAGGTCCCTTAACTTTACGAATGATCCTGCCATTTGCAATCATGGGTGAAATAATTTGCCCAAGATTTGGTATTAATTGAGGCAAATATTTTTGAATATAAAATACAAGCGCCGGGCAAAAAGAAGAAATTATTGTTTTTTTCGTGTCCTTATGAAGCAATTCTCTATATGCCCTGCTGATAAGCTCAACACCAAATGCGCCTTCCCAGACTTCTGTAAATCCAAGTTTTTTTAAGGCAGTCACCAACTGTCGCGGCGTACCAATGTCTAAAACGCCCGGGAAAGCAGGATCAAGAACAGCGATTGTTTTTTCATTGTTACGAAAAAATTCTTCAACCTGGTAAACTCCGCTATCATAAATAAGAGCATCTTGAGGGCAGGTTTTGATACAACTCCCGCAAAGAATGCAACGCTCGTGAATTATTTTAATATTTCCTTTTTCACGTTTAATTGCTTCAGATGGACATGTTTGTATACAGCTATAACAGCGTCTGCATTTTTCAGTTGATACATCTATCTGACTCATAAAAACCTCAATTGATTGTATGAGTTGGGCTTAAAATATAAAAATTTTATTCCATATTTTCAACCAATTCTTTTCCTGAAAAGAAATAACCGATTTCAAAAGCTGCTGTTTCAGGGGCGTCTGAACCATGACAAATATTTTGTTCTTTGCTGTCAGCATACATTTTTCGTACTGTTCCTTTATCAGCTTCGGCTGGATCAGTTGCGCCAATTACTTTGCGGTAATCTTCGATAGCGTTTTCTTTTTCAAGTACGATTGGTACACAGGGCCCTGATGTCATAAAAGAAACAAGGTCATAAAAAAATGGTCGTTCTTTATGAACAGCGTAAAATTCGCCGGCTGTTTTTGAATTTAATTTCACCAATTTCATAGCAACAATTTTGAATCCTTCAGCTTCAAATCGTTTGATCACTTTTCCAATTAAATTTTTCCGAACACAATCCGGTTTTAAAATAGCTAATGTTCTTTGCACGTTTTTCTCCTTAACCTTACTTTTAGTTATAATATATTGATTGTACTTATGTTAATGCATAGCGCGACAAGTTGCAGATAAATTTAACCACAAAGAACACAAAGGAGGCACAAAGGTCACAAAATTTTTCTTTTGTATCCTTTAGGGTTAGATTTTTTGTAACTGTTCAGTATTTTATTAAATGAATGTCATTCTGAACGAGGGTGGGGAATTGGGATGTTGGGAAGTGAAGAATCTCATATTATAAAAGAAAATTGTACAATATATTTCGAGATTCTTCGGTCTCCCGCTGGAGCGGGATCCCTCAGAATGACATTTTTAAACACACTGAATAGTTACGATTTTTTTTACAAATAAAAACAAAAACTTTTGCCAAAAAAACAAAGACTTTACCTGTGATACTATAGCGCACGGCGCATAGCGCTGTAAAGCTACAAGTTGAAGTTATACTAACGATCATAATCATATATTTTTGGCTCCTCCGACTGCAACTGCCACTGCTGCTAATTTCAAATAAAAAAATCAAAAAGAAGGATGAAATTCTCAACAAAACAACGCTCTGCGCCATGCTCTATGCGCTTTGCCTAAAAAAAATCAACACCTCTTTTCCACACAAGCATACGCATCATGATTATGAATACTTTCAAAACTTTCAACTTCCACTTTGTACCATAAAATATTTTCTTGTACATTCAATTTTGTTGCAACATCGCGTACAACGTCTTCCACAAATTTGGGATTTTCATAGGATTTTTCAGTGACAAATTTTTCATCCTCCCGTTTTAATAAAGAAAACACTGAACCGGAAGCGCAGTTCTCCACCATTTGAATGATATCTTCAATCCAGATGAATCCTTTAAATTGTAATTGAACATTGATTGTCCCTCGCTGGTTGTGAGCGCCGTGTTCGGAAATTTCTTTTGAACAGGGACAGACGGTTAAAATCGGGATTGAAACACCCAATAAAATTTTCATTTTATCATTCAGCATTCCAGTGAATTTACATTGATATTCCATCAAAGATTTTGCGCCGGAAACCGGCGCCTGCTTTTCAATGAAGTAAGGAAATTCAATTTCAAGATGAGCAGCTTCCGCTTCGAGATTTGTTTTCATCTCTTTCATAATTTCACCCATGTTGTGTATATCAATCTCGCGGCGGTACTTATTCAAAATTTCAATGAAACGGCTCATGTGCGTTCCGCGGAAATGGTGTGGCAAATTCACATACATATTTATCAAAGCGATGGTATGCTGCTCATCGTTTTCTTTGTCCTGCAAAACAATCGGATATTTTAAATTTTTTACGCCTACTTTATTTATTTCAATTTTTCTGAAATCCAAATCATTCTGGACATCACGCATTTTATTTTTTGATCCTCTGTTAAATTACCAAAATAACATCATTTCTTAAAGCGCCCATGGAAAATTCCAAGCTCCAAGCACCAAATTCCAAATAAATCCCAATGTCCAAATTCCAAAACTTGTCCCGATTTTTTTACCGAAATAATTTCTGATTTCCAATTTCAGAACGATTGCATATTGGAATTTGAGATTTGGAATTTATTTGTTTTTTGGGATTTGAGTTTTGGAATTTTAAAAATTAACACCCCTTCATATCCTGAAGAAAAGAGTCAACAATCTGACTAACTTCTTTTGAACGTTTATTATATTCCTCAATTAACTTATCAACTCTCGTTTTTTCTTTATCTCGTTTATATTTCATTATTTGAGCAACGGTGTCCAATTGATCTGTTTGCAGGACATCATCTGCGGAAACTGTCAGCCGATAGAGATCACGCAGCCGCTTTAAAAAATCACCATGCTCTTTTAATTTTAGCAAATTTTCTTTATGTTCTGGCGCAGTTTCACTAATGGCTTCAACTAATTTCCAATTTAATGGTTCTCGCAAATTGTATTTTGCTTTATAAATTAACAGAAGAAACTCGATGTCCCTTAATCCGCCGATACCTTCCTTTATGTCAATATTTTCATCTTTGTATTTAGCTGCGTCTCGGTGCCTTGATTTTAGTTCTTTGATCATTTGTCTGGCATATTGCCGGCAATTATTATAGATATGTGGTCGGATTATCCTTTCTTCAAAATCCTTTTGAAATTTTGTGCTTCCCACGATCATCCTTGCGCTCAAAATTTGGGATTTGTCGATAAAAACTTCAGGATCATTTGATGAGAATAATTCATCCAAATCATCGACTAAAGTGACATAATAGCCAAAATGATCAGCAAAACGATAATGGGGCATGGTACCGCGACTGATAATTTCACTGTTCATCATAGCGATGATGCGGTTGCAATATTCCCGCAGGTCTTTATCTTTTTCATTCAGAAGAACGATGAGATCCCAATCATCGTCAAATGCCTGTTCCCGGGCATGTCCGCCAGTGGCATATATTGCGATTAGGTCTCTTGTAGGGATTGGCCCACCACGCTGCTTATCTACTTCTTGTTTGCAAATATCAAACAGAATCTGCAGATAGTTGTCAGAGAATTCGGTAAACTGCTCATTAATTTGGTCGAAAGGCGCACCTTGAATGGCTTCCAATCCGACGCGTAAAAATTCTAAATCGTGGTAACTATTAAGCTGCATTTTTTGTTCGAAATAATCTGTGATGCTATCAATAGTTCCCAACATGCCTTTGGCAATTTGCTGAAGGGAAGCCGTGTCTTTCAAGTATTGTAAATAATTAGGATGTTTTGACACTGTCCGTGTAAAAAATCGTTTAAAATAATGGCTGGTATTTATGTGAATTTCACATAAACTCATAAGTAATTCTTTAAATTTTTGCTGTTGGGGCTCCCATACATCTCTTTTTAAAATCAACGCAATTTTCTCTTGCTGATTTGTTGTGAGAGTTGCCAGGAAATCATTGAGTAAATTCGGATACCAACGAAAAACCCTTACCATTCTGGGTACCGGATCCACACACTTGTGCCATAAGTTTTTTATAAATGCATCATTCAAGGAATATATTAATTTTGTGCAACCTAATTTATTTTTATTTTTAGCTAATAATGTTAAAAAAGTTATCGAAGTATATAGTGATTGTTGAAATGCAATTCCATATTTTTCAATTAGCACATTTTGTAAACGAGGTTTTAACTGTTTAAAATCATTAACAAAATGCTGGAGTGCAAAACTATTCTCATCCTTTAAAGCATCTATAATATCATCCCAAAATTTTGTACCCCGAAAAAATTTTGAGATTTTTAAAAAATCAATCGCTATGTTCCCGGGATAACTCCTATAAGGATCCTGCTCTTTTACCGATTTGGCAATATTGGTAAATGCACTCAATGAGTTAATATGCCCGGTAACATCTTTCAATAAAGCTGAAACTGTCCGTTTTGCAAAATCCACGTATTCATGATAATGGATAAGCAAATGATCCCAGGCGCTGATTGCTCCCATTTGCTGGTATCCTAATATCTGGGCAACAAGCTCCATATTTTCTATCATAATGGGATCATCCAGGTAAATTTCCTCTTCCAAACCAACGTAGAGCTGGTAAACGTGTCTGAAAATTTCAAAGAATGTTAATGCTTCTTCAAGGTTGGAATATAATTCCTTGCGATCCGGGTCCTTTCTTTTTAACACAGATAAAATATCCCAGCGATTCCTTCTGTAAATACGGAATATGGTTTTACCTGACAGAATAAGTATGGAGATCATGCGCAAAGCATCGTCTTTTGGATTTAGTTTTGTTTCACTAATTTTTCGTAATAAAAAAGAACGGCACTCTCCCAAAATGCCCCTTAAATAGCCCTCGTGATATTTATTATCCTGCCGGGGACGATAATGATAGCGAAGAGTCACTTCACTTTTGAATTTTTTAAACAATCTATCACTGCCTAAAATCGAAGCAGCATTTAACATTTCACTGATGATGACAAAATCCTGCAATTCTTTTCCCAGCAGTTCTTTGTATTCCTGAATTGATGCCGTGTAAAAAGCGCTTCCAACGTGTTCCGAAAGGTAAAAATGCAGTTCGGTCGCATTTTTGAACATCTCTTTGCGAAGTTTATTTACAACTTTATCCAAATTGACACGGGTTGGGCATCCGTCATCAATTACCCCAATATCGATGTCATCCTGGTGTGCCATGCTGCCGACACCAAGAATTGTGAATTCAGGCAATGTTTTTGACCCGGAAAAAAAATCAATCAACTTTTGCATGTATGCTGCGGTCAATACCCTGAACTCTTTTCCAGCCTGGAGCATGAATTGTTTGTAAACAGGGAAACGCTCTCCTTTGCTTTTTCCGGTTAATTGCAGCCGAAGAATATCGATGGAACGTAAATTAAGATGTAGAATCTGCAGGGAATAATAACAGGCAAGAAAATGCAATTTTTCTTCATCAGTAGAAGCAACACTTAAAATTACATCCATTTCTTCACTTAATCTGGATGTACCTTTCCATAAGTGAATGTTTTCTAACTTGCCTGCATTTTCGAGGTTTTCCAACAGGGGATCGAGATATTTTTCAATTATTCTAATATATTTTTGCTGATGGTTACCTAAAACGCTGGCTCTTATTTTTAATCTATTAAAATATTGGTGCAATGTTTTATTCCAACAATAGCTTTGCTTTTTTACAAACGTTTTTAGATGAAATCAATAGTGTTAATCAAGAAAGTAGCAGTGGCAGTAGCAGTAAAAAACTGGAAAAACGAATAATACTGCTGCTGCCACTGCCACTTATATAAGATATTTCTATGTTCGCAACTGATCTAAAGTGATAAGCCGAGTCACGCTGCAATCAGATTCGCACCTGTTTCCCGTCCAATCTTCAACGCTTGCAAATTGAGTTTTTCAGTGCCTTTTGGTACACGTGATAGAATGGCAGATTCCAGGGCATCAATGGAAACAATTTTTGTTAATTCTGCTATAATGCCCAATGCCACAATATTGGCTACCATTACACGCCCCACTTCATCTTTCGCAAGTGAAATAATGGGTACTTTGTAAATTTTGGATTTGATGTCCGGGTATTCGGTAACCGCATCAGAGTCAGCCAATAAAATGCCATCGTCTTTCAAATCTTTATGATATTTTTTACACGATTCCTGTGTCAATGCTAATAACAGATCGATGTTAATTGCTTTCGGATAATCAATTTCTTCATCGGAAATTATTACTTCGGAACGGCTGGCTCCGCCCCGGGCTTCCGGGCCATAAGACTGACTTTGGGTTGCATTTTTATCGTCATAAATAGCGGCTGCTTCTGCTAATATTTTACCTGCTAAAACTAAACCTTGGCCACCTTCGCCGCTTAATCTTATTTCATATCGGTAACTCATCTATTTAACTCCTATCCTGGACAAGCCAGAATTCTTAATACTCTAATGATAGGTTGATTTATAATTATTTTTGCAACACAGAAAGGTCAAGGTCAAGATCAAGGTCAAGATTAAAAAAACTTGATTCTTTCTTGATCTTGACCTTGATCTCGATCTTTCTTTAACTACTGTTCATTTCTGTGACCTATAGATCATTTCGCCATTTTATTTAGACTTGTCTTGCAGTGAATCAATTAACTTTTGATAATTTTCCGTATATTCCGGTAAATCCCTGTCAACTACTATTCCGGTTAATATTTTGTCGGTTAAATCTTCGGTTGGGATTTTTGCTGCTTTTGCAATTGGAATGGAATCATCTTTTAATTGTTTGAGCATTTTTGAACCATTGCCGAGCCGGTTTCTTCTACCAAAAGCTGTGGGACATGGCGACATGGCTTCAACAAGTGAAAAGCCTTTTTTGCGAATCGCTTTTTCAATCATTTTATCCAATTTTAGTGCATCAAAAGCCGTGCCCCTGGCAACAAAACTGGCGCCGGCTGCTTCTGCCAAACCACTGATGTTGAAAGAATTTTCAACATTACCGTAAGGCGCTGTGCTGGCATTAAATCCGGCTGGCGTTGTCGGTGACAATTGCCCGCCTGTCATGCCATAAATATTGTTGTTAAACAAAATAACCGAGATATCAATATTTCTTCGTGCTGCGTGGATGTAGTGGTTACCACCAATCGCCGTTGCATCGCCGTCACCGGTTATCACAATGACTGTCATTTCCGGTTTAACCATCTTTACTCCGGTGGCGAACGCGAGCGCCCTGCCGTGTGTCGTATGTAAAGTATTGAAATCAACATAACCGGTTAACCGGCTGGAGCAGCCAATTCCCGAGACCATGGTAATTTCATCATTAGACAAGCCTATTTTGTCAATCGCTCTGAGGATTGATTTCATAACAATGCCATGACCGCATCCGGGACACCATATTAATGGTAATTTATTCAAGCGTAAGTATTTATTATAGTCGAACATATTTTTCTACCCTGATTTTTCTTTTTAAAATGAAATTAGCTTAACGTTCATAAGTGCCTAAAATGAGCTAAATTGCCTAAAGTGATCTAAAGTTGTTTTGTAACTGTTCAGATATCCGTTGTATTAATGTCATTCTGAACGAGGGAGGGGACTGGTAATGTTGGGAAGTGAAGAATCTCGTGTTATTTAAACAAAAGTGTGAATATTGGGGAGATTCTTCGGTCGCAAGCTCCCTCATAATGACATTTGTACCCTCATTGAATGGTCGCAAATATTCTATGTCTCGATCTCAATCTTGACCTTAGCCCCTGTGCCCGAAGGGTATATACCTTTGCCTATCTTCCATCCAATTCTATAATCACATCAAAAATCTGCTGTGGATTAATTGGCTCCCCATCGATGCGGTTCAATTTTATTATTTCAGCCTTGCTACCTCTCGCTGCCCATTCAACTTCGTGAGCAATTTGTCCAAAATTGAGTTCAGGTACAATTATAAAATCAACTGATTCAGCCATCGCTGCTATCTGTTTTTCAGGGAAGGGCCAAATGACTTTTGGTCTGATGGAATGAATTTTGATCCCTTTTTCACGAGCCCAGATGACAGAACGCTTGGCAGATCGGGATGTTGAACCGTAAGAAAAAATACCGATTTTTGCTCCAGCGTCTTTTTCTTCATCAATTTCGATTATGTCATCTTTATAACGGTCGATTTTATTATTTAACCTTTCCAGGAAACGAACTATTTCTTTGGAATCATTTGTTGGAAAACCCGTTTGATCGTGAACCAGACCGGTTACATGATAACGGTAACCTTCACCAAAACTAACAAAAGGTGGAATGCCCGATTCAGTTTCCTGGTAGGGGAGATATTCTTCCGGAGGTACATCCGGTTTTACGCGGTTCCATACTTCATATTCATCGGGTGATGGAAGAATTACTTTTTCATTCACGTGCCCGAGAATTTCATCCATTAAAATAATTACTGGTACGCGATATTTTTCTGTCAGGTTAAATGCCCGGATCGTTAAATCATAAATTTCCCGAACACTATTGGGAATCAATGCGATAATGGGATGATCACCATGAGTACCCCATCGCGCCTGCATCACATCTCCTTGAGCCGGCAAAGTAGGCAAGCCAGTACTAGGACCTCCCCGCATCACATTGACAATAACACAGGGTATTTCAGCCATGGACGCGTAGCCAAGATTTTCCTGCTTCAAAGAAAAACCAGGCCCGCTTGTAGCAGTCATCGCCTTTGAACCTGCTAAAGATGCACCGATCACTGCTCCCATCGAACTGATTTCATCTTCCATTTGAATGAATTTACCACCAATCCTGGGCAACAAACCAGCGAGAATTTCTGCAATTTCAGTGGATGGCGTGATGGGATAACCTGCATAAAAACGAAGTCCTGCTGCAATTGCTCCCTCTGCGCAGGCTTCATTTCCGGTCATTACCCTTATGCGTTTTTTATTTTCCATTACTTGATTTTTTCCTCGAGATAATAATTTTTTTACTTTTTAGATTTAGAATCAGGCTTTGTTACGGTAATCGCAAAATCCGGACATCGAACTTCGCACAAACCGCAACTGGTGCATGCTTCTAAATTAACCACTTCAGCGTAAAGACCGTTCATAGCTAATACATCAGTTGGACAATAATCCACACATATATCACATCCTTTACACCACTCTTTTTTAATTTCAATTATTGGAAGTTTTTTTTCTTTGTTCATATTTTAAACTCGATTTTCACTTGATAAATTAAAAAACTATTATATTTTCAAAATAAAGGTAAAAGATAGATTATGATTTTTTTTCTAACCTAACACTATTGCTATTGCATTTCGGACAGGCACGTTCTTTCATTACTTTAGCGTCGTAACCATCCACAAACTCATGTCCGCATCTCAAGCATTTGAATTTTTTTTGTTCTTCCATCAGAATACCCTCCATGTTTTAAATTAAGAGGCTAAATATAATTAAATAAATATCTTTATGCAAGCAGATTTTAATTTATTTTTTGAAATATTTTGTCTTAAACTTATTCCATAATCATTTATACATCATATCAATAACAAAAAAATGTAGAGATAATTCTTCTTTGTGTAATTGAAATAATTCACTCTAAAAAAGAATAAGTTTGCTTAATAATATTGCTTAACAATTTAAAATTCCTCTTGACTTTATTATAATTTTTATATATAATTAAAGTAAGCGGTAAAAGTACAAAAAGCATTATTCCTTACAAATTATTAACCTGCCATTAACTTTATCAGATCCATTGCTGTAAATTGAGTTGAAATTCATGCTGATATTCTTTTCCTGAAATGAAGAAAGAGTTATAAATTAATTTGTTCTATTTTATCGATTCTGACTACATACTTATGCGAATAGATTTGTACTGAATTAACCAATTACGAACAGGAGGTGCATTATGGCTGAATATCCAAAAACTGTCACGTTAAAAGACAAAAAGAAAATTGTTTTAAGACTAATGGAAGACAAAGATCTTGACTCGTTGATAAAATTTTATCAAGCTGTGCCGGAATCTGACCGGTTGTATCTACGTGTGGATGTTACAGATAGGAAAAATCTCGAGCAGCGATTTGGTAACCTGGATTATAATCACGTTTTTCCAATTCTCGCGATGTATGACAATAAGGTTGTTGGTGTTGGCACACTTTTCAGACCAACGTTTGGCTGGATGCGCAATGTTGGTGAAGTCAGGGTTGTAATCGATCCGGAATACCAAAGGAAAGGGCTGGCAACTATTTTTGTCCGTGAATTATTTTTTCGCGCTTTAAAAGCAAAAGTTTTTAAACTTCAGGCTGAAATGGCAGATACCCAGGAATCAGCAATCGCTGCGTTTGAAAGACTGGGCTTTCGCAAAGAAGCAACACTAAAAAAACACATTACAGATGTACGAGGCAGAAGAAGAGACCTTGTCATTATGACGCTTGATGTGGAAGATTTCTGGTATTTGATTGAAGACTACGTTGAGAGCCATGATTTCAGGATGTATTAGTTGGTGAGTTGTTATTTGTGAGTTGTAAGAGGTGGTGAATGTTCATTTACTTACTGCTTTTAGTATAAAGACGTTTTTTAAATAAATTGTGTGTGTCCGGATGCTTGTTTCTGGAAACGTGATTCTGGATACAAGATATGAAGGGATCGAGTATCGAGCAGCCAATATCCAGTTATCCAGTAACCAGCATCCAGCAACCAGTATTCAGGAGAAAAATATGATCAATAAACCCAACTTGATTAAAGGTATTCCCACACTAATTGTCCGCGCTTTACCAGTACCATATTACTACGGTCGTTATGCAGGTCAGAATATCCCTTCTCAAGCAGAATCAATTTTTAAAACTTACATAAATTATCTATCGGAAGCATTGAAACAAATGTCCGAATTGCTCGGGAATGAACATTGCACATCTTTAAAAACAAAAGTTGATCAGTTAGCAAAAGTAAATCCATCAGAAGTCGAAGCAGAAATCGTTGAGATTACCAGGAATCTTTCTGAAATTTGTACCCAAAATAAATCCAAAATCAAAGAAGGCTATGAAGGTGAAAATGGATTGAAAAAATCCTTTGTTGAACTTTTTAGGGATGTTGTCGACACTACAAAAGTTTTAATAATCAACAACAGCGATGACACAGATTGGGTGGAAGGACTAAAAACAAAACTGACAAAAAATTGTTATTATGATGTGGAGATATCCCAAACTAAAGCACAAAATTTTAGTGACCTGATGGTAAAAAGTGATGTCATTGTTTTTGCTTCTGCCACGCCGCAGACTATTCATGAAGAAATTAAATTTTTGAGTACTTACAGAAAACCTGGCCTTGTATTGGGTAGTCTGCAAAAAGATGAAAAATTAGATCAACAAACAATGCGCAATGGTTCCTGGTTGAGAAGCAGGGGCATCGATGTGCTGTTTAAAATATTTTCGCCGATGCGATTATTTACGACGATTGATAAGATAAATATGCGGTTTTTGTTGCAGGGAAAGTAAATAGATCATCAAAATTCAAATTTTGTCAAAATGATTGTAGTCAAAATAATTAGTTTGTTTCTAATAATTTTGACTTTAATTATTTTGACTTTTTTATAATTGCAATGCTTATGAATGCAAAAGAGAACGAAAAAATTAGTAATGCGCTAAGTTTGCTCAAATTTCTTATTCCTGCTGAAGAAGATATAAAAGAGATACGGTATAAGGAAGCCAGATCATTTTTTCAGGAATTTAAAATAGAAAAGAACATGAAATCAATTTGTTACAGCAATAAAGGTAATTGAGATGAATTTACAAATAGCAATGGACTTTCTTTTCCAATTAAGAGAAAATAATAACAGGAACTGGTTTAATACAAATAAAGATTTATATAATGACGCCAAAAATGAATTTGAAGAATTTGTAAATATCCTCATTCCAACTGCTAGAAAAATAGATCCGGAAATAGATGTAGTAAGTGCAAAAGAATGCACATTCAGAATTTTCAGGGATGTGAGATTTTCTAAAAACAAATCACCTTATAAAATAAACTTTGGCGCATTCATATCAAAGGGCGGGCGAAAAAGTCCTTTTGCCGGGTATTATGTTCATCTTCAACCGGATGAATCGTTTGTTGGCGGCGGTGTTTATATGCCCGAATCAAAATATTTGAGAGCTATTAGAACGAAAATTTATGAAAATGTTGAAGAATATAAAGGAATTATAAATAGCGCTCCATTTAAAAAATGTTTCAGTAGAATTTATGGTGAGAAATTAAAATCAGCGCCCAGGGATTTTTCAAAAGATTTTCCCGATATTGAATTGTTGAAAAACAAACACTACGCTGTAACTCACCGTGTTGATGATTCTTTTTGGACTTCAGAAAAATTAATTGATAATTTAACTGAAATTTTTGAAGCGCAATTAGGATTCATTCGATTCTTAAATGATGCGATCCGAAATGAAATAGGCGCCAGGAAGAACTGATCCTTTTCCCCTGTAAACCATCTGCTTTGATAAATTGGATAAAAATGAATTGATTAATAAAATTAATCAGATACCATATTTCTTGATAAGAAATTAAATATAAAGTCATGAGGCCTATATGTCTAAAAGAATTGAAAGTAATACTGCCAGAGAAACAGGATGCAAAAAATCGAGTGACATTTCCAGACGTGATTTTGTAAAAAAAAGTAGTATCATTATGGCTGGTGCTGTTGCAGCATCTAACAATTCTTTTGCAGTGAATACAGCTCCAAAAAAAGTTCGCATCGGTATTGTCGGAGGTAGATTTGGCGCTTCATTCTTTTGGCACGAACATCCTGACTGTATTGTTGAGGCTGTGAGTGATTTGATACCTGAACGGCGAGACCATTTGATGAGTGTCTATAAATGCAAAAAATCTTACAACAGCTTGGAAGAACTGGTAAAAGATAAAAAGATCGATGCTGTTGGTATTTTCACTGAAGGTCCTAATCATGTGAAGCACGTAATAGAGGCAATGAAGCATGGCAAGCACGTCATATCCGCTGTCCCTGCTTGCATGGGTGGAGGATTGGAAGATGCACAATTGCTATTGGACACAGTTAAAAAATACGGTCTAACCTATATGATGGCAGAGACCAGTTATTATCAGCAATTTACAATTTCCGCTCGAAAATTTTATCAGAAAAAGAAATATGGCAATCTCTACTACTGTGAGTCAGAATATCAGCATTCGGGATTGGAGACACTTTACTTTAACAAAGATGGCACAACTACATGGCGTCATGGTGTGCCCCCCATGCTGTATCCAACTCATTGTACCGCCCATCTGATTGGTGTAACAGGAGAAAAATTAACCGAAGTTGTTTGCCACGGTTGGGGTGATGATAATCCTATTTGTAAAAAAAATGTATTTGATAATAATCCATTCTGGAATGAATCTGCAATGTTTAAAACTGACAGAGGTCATGCTTTTCGTGTCAATATTTGGTGGAAGGGAGCTCACAAAGGCTGCGAAAGAGCTCAATGGATTGGTGATAAAATGAGTTTTTATGCTCCCCATCCCAATGGAATGGAAGCAGTTATCGTTCGTCCCGACAACGATCGCACTGAAAAAGATGATGCCGGTTTTATTCGATACCTGCCTGATCTGGAAAAATATGAACAACTGGATTGGTGGGCAACGGACATGTTGCCGGAACCATTACGCCATAATTCTGGTCATCAGGGCTCTCATACTTTTTTAACACACGAGTTCATTGATGCATTGGTTCACAATCGCTGCCCGGCAATTGATATCCACGAAGCGTTGGCATATACTGTACCCGGAATCGTGGCCCATGAATCTGCTCTACAAGGCGGTGCACAGAAAAAAATTTCACAATTTTATCTTCCCACTGATCAGAATAAAGGATAATCTGATAAACTATCAGTTGTCTAAAACAAACGGATATTTTATTTCAAACAAAATGAGGACTTATAAAAAAGGGTAGTTTACAACACAACTACCCTTTGTTATAATATCACTAATCTTGAAATATGATCAAGCTGGCACCGTTTCCTCAACCTTTTCTTTCTTCATCTTCGGTTACTTCGGTTTATCCGCTTATTATTCGACATAAATTATCTTCACACAAAGTCACCAAAATTTAAGTATATTGAACGCTATGAATAGCATATTGCGTTTAACTCACCCTAACAAATGTTTGAGTTGTTATTAATACATATAAGCGAGATAACAAAAAAATAACATAATTTGATCGATAAAAATAAAAAATAAAAAAACGCTTGACTTTTATAATAAATATTGTATATTGTTAGTATAATAAAAAAAGCGACTCGAAGCATTTGGACGGAATTAGTTAAATAATCCTGAACAGAGCCGGAACCCGAATCGGAATCTTAATATAGTTTATTTTGAGGGAATGATTTGGAATTTATTGTTTTTAAAAGAATTGTTTTCTCAATCGTGAAATAGGTTCTTATGTTTTATTTAATCAATAAGCAAAAGTTATGAATTAATTATAGTTTTTTGTTTCAAACACCATAAACTAAAATGAGGAGTATTTAGTTAAAAAATTATTTCTATGGCTAATGATGATATTGAAATTAAAGGTAGCCTTCTTCTGTTTTAGAAATTTTTCTAATCACAAAGCAGGTGTTGATGCAACTAATGATTAATATTTTAAATGATAGTTGGAAGTATTATAGATGAAAATCTCAAAGATTAGCAGAAATATATTGTCAATTTTGTTTATTTTTTTTATGGGTTATACAATGGTTTTCGCTCAGTATACTGCATTTAATGATATTTTCTTTTTAAATAGAGATCACGGCTGGATAGCTGGCTGGACATATATCCCTGATGATCCACCAGGAAAAGGTTTAGTACTTCTTACTACCGATGGGGGTATCAATTGGGAAGAAATATTAATAAATCACTCCAAAATTGGGGGATTACAATTGGAGAAAATTTATTTTCTTAATGAAAATATTGGTTGGGCTTTGAGTCGTTGTGGTATTTTAAAAACAATAAACGGGGGAAAAAATTGGTTTTTTCAGGCAGATTCTATTATTTATTATAACTTATATGATATTTATTTTATAAACGAAAATATTGGTTGGGCAAGCGGAATATTTCCTTTTTTCGAGCATCAAGCCGCAATCTATAAAACCACCGATGGTGGTGATACTTGGGAAGTACGTGCGTTTGATAATATGCATGATCCATTCTATAAAATTACTTTTATAGATTCCCTTGATGGCTGGGCAGTAGGGGGAGGACTCCACCAGTCAGGAGCATATGTATTTCATACTAATGATGGTGGTGATACCTGGGAAGGTTCAGTCTATTACGGTTATGAACCGTTATATGATGCTGCTTATATGAATCGCAATAACTTTTGGGCAGTTGGTAATCATGTCGGTTTCGGAAGAATAATTTATACATCAGATGGTGAGAATTGGGTAAATCAATATTCTTCTTACATTCCCGGTTTTTATCCTTTGTTTTCTATAGATTTCACTGATTCACTAAATGGCTGGGCTGCTGGCTATGAGGTAGTTCGCACAATTGACGGTGGAAATAATTGGGGTGTAGTTACTGACTCTATTCAACTTAAAGCGCTTGCTGCCATTGATACATCAGAAGCATGGGGACTGTCTCGCACGACTTCAGTTTTACATACAGTAGACGGTGGATTGAGTTGGCAGCCTGTTACCCCTACTTCTGTTGATCAGATTAGTTTAAGCTCTTTATCTTTTCATTTATACCAAAACTATCCCAATCCGTTTAATTCTTTTACCTTCATCAATTATCAATTATCGTACAGGGGGGAAGTCAGTTTAAAAATTTACAATCTAACCGGGAAGGAGGTGAGAACACTTGTCAATCAAATTCAAGCAAGAGGAGTACATCAGTTAACATGGAACGGAAAAGACAATTCAGGAAATGAAGTGAGTAGTGGTATGTATTTTTTAAAATTACGTTTTGAACCCTATTCTCAAAACAAAAAAATGCTATTAACCCGTTAATTTTACTTTAAGGAGATAATTATGCCATTTTCTAAAACATTTTTAATAATTATTCTTTCTCTGCTTTTTATTTCAGGATTGTGGATACCGAGTATCGTTGGATCAGAAGAATCTGTGCCAGTAACCACACAGACCATGTCTATTCCTAAAAATGGAAGCGTTCATACGCTAGTAATTTTTGTGGGCTACCAGGACCAAAATCCTGGCAATTTTCCATCCTATGCTGGGGATATTTTCTCTCCAAATGTGAATAATAGTATTAGGCACTATTATAATATTCAATCTTATGGTAATCATACTATAACCGGTGATGTAGTAAACCAGTTGTATTACGCACCATATGATCATGATGAGTCTCCCACACCAACAAGAGATCAGGTTGTTCGATCTATATTACAACAAGTTGATCCTGTTGTAGACTTTTCAGTGTATGATAACTGGGATGATCAGAATCAAAATAATTCAGATGGTTTTGTTGATATGATATTTTTTAACATAGCAAATAGTCCCCATGGAAGTGTTGCCGCGCTTTTACTAATGAGTGATTATACAACCAACGATACGTGGGCAGGTGGAGATGTTAAAATTCGTTCGTCTAGTGGTACCTGGCAACGGACACAGGATACCCTGGACAAGATGGTTGGGATCATGGCACATGAATATGGTCACCAATTAGGATTGTATGATTTATATGATTTCGCATATTTTTATGATCCTCGGCCAGCTCCAGAAGAATTTTCGGCAGGTTTTGGATTTTGGGGATTGATGTCTGAAGGATATGGCATGTGGGGATTATATTCATTGTCAGCATACAACAAGGAGTTCTTAGGTTGGAAAACAGTTGTCGATGTTTCATCGAATATGTTTAATGTAACAGTAAATACAGAAACATTATACAAAATTAATCCATCGAACCTCCCCCCAGATGAATATTTCCTTATAAGCTATCGGGATCATAGCAACTTTTATGAACAGAAGCTTCCTAATGGATTATTAATTTGGCATATTGATAATCAAGGTGTTTATTATAATGATAATGAATATCACAAGATGGTTGATCTAGAATGTGCTGACGGGCTTTTTAGCGATAAAGGATATCCTGGTACTGTGTCTGATCCTATTTCCGGAGGGGATAATTTAGATTATTGGGCAAAACCACAAATATGTCAAGCAAATGCAGATTACACTGCAGAACATAATGGCAATACGTATGATAGTACTGATCCATTTGACGGTGTAACATTTACTTCTTTTACACCTTACACAAATCCAAATAGTAATGGATATAATGGGAATCAACAAAACAATGTTTCTCATTTAGCCATCACGAATATCAGGCCAGGTGGAATATGTGACATCATTTTGAATTATTGGGAAGGGGATATAACATCAAACACAACATGGTCGTCGACAAACAGCCCATATTACATTGGTGGAGATGTGACTATTTCGTCAGGAGCAACTCTTACAATTGAACCGAATACTGAAGTAGTTTTTATTGCTGCTACAGATAACCAAAATAGCGGCAGACACACATCTCTTTCCGAGTTGACAATTGAAGGTAAACTTGAAGCTGATGGTGTAACCTTTACTTCTACGGTTCAGTCTCCTGGTGCATGGTATGGAATTTTGTTAGATAATGCAGATGATAATTCTTATATTGAAAATTGTTCTATTAATTATGCTCAATCCGGAATTTATTGTCTTAATGGCTCTGACATAAACATAGAGGATAACACTATTCGTTATTGCCTATTGCATGGAATTAACCTGTACAATTCCAGTCCATACATTCATGAAAATTTAATAGAAAATGGGAGTACGTATGGCATTTATTTATCAGGCTCATTCCCACATATTTATAACAACAAAATACAGAATAATACATCTCATTATGGTGTTTTTTATAATTATGCTTCCGGAGGATATTTGAGACATAATACAATCAAAAATAATATTGGCGGAGTTCGTTGTGCGGGTGGTTCTTCGCCGAACTTAGTTGGAAGAAATTCAAGTGAGCCATATGGCGCCAATGAAATAATACAAAATGGATTAGGTGGTAATTGGTGGGGTGTATGTCCATCTGATTACAGCCAACCGAATTTAGGCGTAACAAATGACAGTACAAATTATCTTGCCGGTAGAAACAGCATACATGAAAACACAACTTGGCAGATTAAAAATTTATCAAGTATACCAGTTTATGCACGCCGAAATTATTGGAAGAATTATCCGCCATATAATTATGGTACAGTTGTTGTTAGTAGCCCAACTGTTGTAGCTCTACCCAACGCTGGGGCATTATGGAAAACACAAGGCAACGAAGTTCAAATTTTAGAATATTTATCAAAAGCCCAGGAACTTGAAGGGCAGCACAAACTAAAAGATGCTATTGATGCTTATCGTTGGGTAATTGATAATTACCCGGAAAGTGACTATGCTGATTTTGCATTTGCCCGCCTCATGTCTTGCCGTTCTCAACAAGGTGAATTAAGTATGGAAGAAAATTATACAGCAAGTTTAGTGACAAACTATTCGGATTGTAAAATTGGCGAAGGCGCCATTTTGTGGCTGCCGGCAATTGCAGCAAAACAAGGTAGAAAAAGTGAAGCTGTATCCTTAACTACAAACTGGATGACAGGCAGAGCCAGTGGCGAACTGGAAAAAGCTTTGCTATATCAATTAGCAATGATCTATTATTATGAGTTCCAGGATTACAAAGCTGCCCGCGAAACAATGGACACTTTTGTAGAAAAATTTCCGGACGATATCCGTAGTTTTGATATTAAAAATTTAGATTTTCTATTTGATTATACGCCCGACCTACCCAAACAAGATCCAGGAACAATAAAAGAACCAATACAGGTTATAGATAATTATGTGCTCGAACAGAACTATCCTAATCCCTTTAATCCTGAAACAGAAATTTGCTTCCAATTACCCGAAGATGTAAATGTTACGCTTTCAATTTACAACATGTTAGGGCAAAGGGTTTGCACTTTGATTGATAAACAAATGCAAACCGGTTATCACAGTATTAAATGGGATGGCAGAAACGATTTCAGAACAATGGTCGCATCCGGAGTATATTTGTATGTTATTCATGCTGGTAAGTTTTATAATGTGAAGAAGATGGTCTTGATGCAATGATCTTTTAGCTACAAAGCGGACACCAATATTATAAAAATTATAGTAAACAAAAAGGGTAGTTCAAATCACAACTACCCTTTTTTATAATTTTTAAACTGCTACAATGAATGAAAATTCATTATGCAGGAACTGCTTCTTTTGTTTTCTCTTTTTTCATTTTCGGTTTCTTCGGTTTATCCGCCTCAGTAAGCGCTTTAATCGTATGTTCCACTTCTGATTTTGTTACTTCTTTCCGAAGCTCCTCAACCGCATGCATAACTTTGGACCATTTCTGACCTTCAGCCGCGGAAACCCATTCCATTTGCAACCGCTCGGGGCGTATGCCTAATTTGTCCAATTTCTCCCACAGTTTCCAGACTCGTTTTTGCGTCCAGCGATTAGCATCGATGTAATGGCAGTCCGCAAAATGACAGCCGGAAACCAACACGATTGGCGCACCCAATTTAAATGCGTGCAACACAAATTTATCCTTCACCCTACCGCTGCACATGGTTCGGATAATGCGGGCATTTGCTGGAAACTGCAATCGGGATAAACCAGCTAAATCAGCGCCCGCATAAGAGCACCAGTTACAAGCGAAAGTTACGATTTTACCCATAGGATTTTCTGATAAAATGGCGTCTATTTGTGCGTATATTTGTGCATCAGTAAAGTGCTGCATAATGATCGCATCAAACTTGCATTCTGCGCTGCAAGTACCACAACCTTTACAGGATGCTTCAATCACTTTTGCCGGCAGTTTTGTTTTTTTATCAAAAATAATCGCATTGAACGGACATGCTTTAGCGCAAACTCCGCATGCGGTACACTTATCTTCTTCCACAAAAGCTGTAATTGCCTCAATGTTAATTTTCCCGGCACTAAGTAAAACTCCGGCTCGTGCAGCAGCGGCAGATGCTTGCGTTACACTCTCTTTAATATCTTTGGGATATTCAGAACAGCCGGCGAAAAATATGCCGCCAGTTGGTGCATCAACCGGTTTAAGTTTTGGATGAGACTCCATTAAGAATCCATCGGAAGTGCTGGATAAAGTGAACAATTTTTTAATGGTTTCGTTATCCTTCCTGGGAATAACGCCAACCGACAGCACAACCATATCAAACTCATGATCTTCCAATTGTCGTGTGGTTGTATTTTCAACTGTGAGTTTGAGATTGCTCGTCGTCGGATCTTCTTCAATTTCACCGGGGATGCCGCGGATATACATCACGCCTTTTTCTTTGCTTCTCATATAAAGGTCTTCAAAATCCTTACCAAATGCGCGGATGTCCATATAAAATACTTTTACTTCAGTATCAGGATAATGATCTTTCAACATCAGGCTGTCTTTAATCGTATTCATACAACAGATGTTACTGCAATATGGATTACCTTTTTCAGGGTCCTGGGTTCGCGATCCGACACATTGAATAAAGCCAATCGTTTTAGGCGCTTTATGATCTGTCGGGCGAATGAAATGTCCCTGGGTGGGTCCTTCGGAGCAGATCAATCGTTCAAATTCCATGCTGGTGATGACATTTTCAAAACGGGTATAGCCGTAATCATCTAATTTGGTTGGATCATAAACATCCATTCCTGTAGCCACAACGACAGCGCCGACTTTAATATCAATAATTTCATCCTGCATATCATAATCGATACATTTTTTATCGCAAGCATCGTAACATTTACCGCAGGCGATGGGATTGTTACCCAGGCAATTATCCATATCCAAAACATAAGATGACGGCACTGCCTGTGGAAATGGCAGGTGAATGGCTTTTCTGGTTGACAGTCCCATTTGAAATTCATTGGGAACAGTGATTGGACAGACTTTGGAACATTCACCACAGGCGGTACAATCTTTTTCAACAATGTATTTGGATTTTTTTCGAATTCGGATATTGAAATTACCAATATAACCGGAAACCTCTTCAACTTCACTTAAAGTTAATAATTTGACTTTTGGATGCCGACCGACATCCATCATTTTTGGCCCCAAAATTCATATAGAACAGTCCATTGTGGGATAGGTCTTATCAATCTGTGCCATGATCCCTCCAACGGATGCCTCTTTTTCAACGAGATATACTTGATAACCGGTATCAGCTAAATCTAAAGCCGCATTAATTCCAGCCACGCCACCGCCAACAACCAGAGCTTGCCTGGTAACCGGCACTTCCAACTCATTTTGAGTTGTTAAATGGCGGGCGCGTGCGACTGATGATTTTACAGAATCTTTTGCTTTTTCTGTGGCTGCTTCTTTGTCGTATAAATGCACCCAACTAACATATTCCCGGATGTTCGCCATTTCAAAAAGATAAGGATTAAGTCCGGCTTCAGCTACACAATTACGAAATGTTGGTTCATGCATGCGCGGCGTGCACGATGCCACAACGACACGGTTGAGTTTATGCTCAACAATGTTTCTCTTGATTTCTTCCTGACCCGGATCTGCGCAGGTATATCTGTTAACGCAACTGAAAACAACATCGTCCATCTCTGCCGCATAATCGCTGACTGCATGACAATCGACAGAGCCGGCAATATTCAGCCCGCACTCACAGACAAAAACACCAATCCGAAGTTCGTTACTATCAGAAATTTGTTCTGCCA
>JACKQG010002334.1_pt1 | contig 24981 bp, 24 predicted proteins | sample 8237621 | NCBI WGS metagenome assembly JACKQG01 (sample SAMN15677084, study PRJNA649215) | marine metagenome | biome: marine; feature: Black Sea; material: saline water; isolation source: suspended particulate matter (SPM) from the Black Sea western gyre | collected 2013-06-09/2013-06-10 | depth... | reverse complement strand
TAAGCCAATCTTCTGGGTAGTCAAGAGCAATATCTGAAGTTGCACCAGTCCATTTATCATAAACTGCACCATCATCAGCATCACTTAAACCCCAAGCACTCATACCGAATTTTAGACTTTTTGCATCTGTGTAGCCACTTAATCGAAGAGCAACTAAATATCTTGCAGCTCCTATACCTTTATAGCAATGTACAAGAATGGTTTTTCCACCATTATCTGCAGCTACATCAAGTAATGTTGTTGCATCTGCAAAAACAGCACCAGGTATATGACCAGCATTGTATGCATCTTCAGATCGAGTATCAATCACATAATAACTGTCTAAGTCATTATGTACAGCTTCAGCTGTGATAATCCAACCATCGAGCATGTCTGTTAGGTCAAGATCTTGTTCTACTAAATATGTATTTAGGGTTGTGAGATCTTGTGGGGTTGTGAGATCTTGTGTTTCTTCTTCACCACAGCTTGTAATTAAGAGTACACTTAACATTACTGTAGCAACTATCATTAACTTTCTCATTATGTTTCTCCTTTTTTGTTATTGGTTTAGATGTTCATCAACAATCACATGTTGATTTGCATCTACATCATTTGTTGTAGAATCAACAAAACTTTCAAATAGATATAAATTTAAGCTAGTAGTGTCACTATCTGTATGACAACTTGCACTACAGCCAACTCCGCCTGTTGTGTCCGTTTGCGCGGTCCACCTTCTAATATTATGCGGACTTGTATATTGCCAAGTTTCCATTGTTGTTATGTCGTAAGAATCGTATCCAGCGTCCCAGTTTTCATAATTATCGTGCACCATTGGGATATGTCTTACTAATATCCATTCATCTTCTGAATGGAGTTTTAAGCTTGGAGACCAGTTGCCATCAGGATCATCATACGCAGGATTATGGGCTATTCTAAATTCCGGATATTCAAGGTAATCTCCATCACCTGAATGCGTGTCTGTTGCGATTTCTGTATAATTACCTTTCCATTCTCCTCCAGTATGGCAACTATTACAATTGTTATATGGTTGAGAATGGCATACAAAACATGAAATATCAGCCATATAGCCAGATCCAGACCAATGCATTAAGTGGTAGGTGTTTGAGGCGGATACATCTTCGTGGCATCCTGTGCAAGTTGGTAATCCATTTACAGCATATCTAGAGTTTGGAGGGTTATCTAATTCTGTACCGTCTCCATGTAAATCTTCAGTGTGACAATCTAAGCAATCATACCCATTCATATAGTGTTGATCTGATATGTTTCCTTCAAGTTCACCTTTATAGTCGGTTCCAATCCTACTACCGTGGCAAGCAAGGCAATTATTAGTCATGTTAGGTGTTTTATTAAATCGGTGTTTATTAATAAATCCACCTTTAACTGAGTTTGGTCTACTTACATGGCATTGTCCACAAGTTGTGTGGCAACTCATACATTCTCCTTCAAACGCTTCACCGATTTCTGCAGGGCAATCTTCAAGAGATTCTGAGCCATTATATCTAAAAGCTACTTTATATCGTTCACCCCAAAGCATTGAATGTGTACTGTGTTCATTTCTGTTTGTAATATCTTCGTGGCATATTGCACATTTACCTTGTGCGTCAACAGAAGGATCTGTAAAAGTAGATGTTAATGATCCAATTTCATCTCCATGTGCAGTATTCATAGCAATCAAACGGTCATCATAAGATGTAGTAGTTGCAGACACATGTTCAGTTCCACCATGACAACCAACACAACCAACCAAAGAATGGACAGGGTCAATATCTTTAAAACTAGTTTGTGAGCCAACAAGTTTGATGTAAACTTTTTCCCAAGGAGCCAACGGCTCCACAGCTCCACCTCAGCCACCTCCACCGCCAGCATCTTCGCCGGTGTCTGGTGCAAGTTGTGCTAATACAGCTTCGTTTATATGACAACTTTCACAAGTAAAATCTAATTCATCAGAAAGATTATCAGAAAGAGGTGGAATTTTCTCACAACTAACCAAAATTAGCAATAAAGCAAAGACAAATACTGCTGTTGTTTTCAAAAAGTTATTTTTCATAAGCATAAGTAAACAATATTCCTCAATTTATATAAAGGTAACTTGACCCGCATATCCAAAATTAATATTTAAGCAACATATAAACCAAATAAAATATAGACTTTTATATATGTATTACGAATAGATATAAAAAACAGATATATATTAAAAACAAAGACCCCGCCGAAGCGAGGTCTTTTACAGTAATATATGGCATTTCTGCCATTTGAGAAGTTAGTTGGAAAGAACTAGGTAAACTTTGGAAACAACATGTTCACAAAGTTTATATTTAACAACAAAATATGGAGAGATCTTATTTTGTTGTTTTCACCATAATAAAAGGAAAGGAATACAACTCTAGATTCCTTCCAACGAAATTTCAAAAAGCACTAATAATTCAACGCCCTAAATTTAGATATTAGATAAAAAGACACGCAAGTATTATTTAAAATATATTTATTGATAACATTGTATACAAAAAAACACGACAAAAAAATTATTTGATTGAGTTAGCTTGAGTAATTACAGGATAGTCAGTGTTTTAAGCAAAGGAAAATGTTTTCGACTAGTCGTTTTTTTAGATTCCGTAGTAATCAAATATTTATATGGACTTTCAAGTCGGTGGTATTCATAAAGAGATAACTGGATTAATCTCAATTATTAGTTTAGTTACTTGTTCTTTTTCTGTCAAGAGAAAAAGAACCAAAAAGATCAAGGCTACACTCAATTTATAAAACAAATACTTTCATTCCTAAAAGAAATAAACTTGTCCGTCTGACGGACTTCAGACAGCATTTCTTTTTAAACGAAATTCAACTTTTGTTTTTATACGCAAATTGAGTAAGGCCAAATTCAATAAAATACTTTTAATTTTGTAAAATTAAGGTAAGTGGCAAAACATTGTCAGAATCCATGTACAGTCGCAAACTTCTTACTGGGCAAATCCAGATTCGGACATTTTCTTGTAATTGACTTCGTCGGTCTACGCTATGCTTCGGCGTTATTGTTGTGAAACCTAAAGCAATGTTAGATTAGAAGATTAAGACTGTGTAAAATACTCTAATGCTATTTAAATTTTCCCAATGGATATCAAAAAAATTAAGATAGTTGCTCTAATTATTCTAGTAATGTTATTTTGGATGTGTGGGCGATCCCAACAGAAATCTTTTAATGATCTTACACAAGCATTTTTTCAGTGGTATTTCAAGTCTCAACCTGTTTTAGCAACAGAATTGGGAATTTTTGATTACTCACACAAGTTTGCTAAATACAATACAGATGTTCAAGATGAAAATTTAGCAGATCTCAAAAGGTTCATTATTGAGTTGTCTCAAATTGATAGAGCTGGTTTATCTAAAAAATCTAAAATTGAATACGATATTTTTACAAATGCTCTTGATGAAATGGTGTTTGATATAACTCAACTTAGAGAGTACGAATGGAATCCGTTGATGATTCCAACACTTATAAGCACTGGCATTTCACTTATAATTGATAATTCAGCAATTTCAATGGATGAAAAAGTGGGCTATTTAGAAGGCAGATTATCCAAAATCCCAGAAATTGTAAATGAACTACAATCAAAGCTAAATCCATCTTCAGAAATACACACTAAAATTGCTATTCAAAAAGTAGCAGGATTAATCAAATATCTAATAGAGCTTCCGCTTTCAATTACTTCCGATAATGCAACCTTGGACAGGATTGACGATCTAGTCAAAAATTCAATAACATCACTGAATGATTATCAACAGTATCTCATCTCTATTAATAAAGAGAGTGATGTTACATTTCGTTTGGGAGAAGATTTGTATCTGCAAAAATTCAAATATGTAATTTCTAACGAAACTACACCTGGAGAAGTTTATCAATCGGCACAAAAAACAATTATAGATGTTCAAAATCAAATGTTTGATATTGCATTACCTTTTTATCTAATAGAAAATGATGAACCAGTTTGGGTTGATAGGTCTGATACTCTAAATGTCATTGATTGGACGATAGGTTCATTAGAACAAGATTTACCAATAATAAATTTATTTTCAGAAAAGATTGATAATTCACTAATTGAGTTAGAGAATTTTATCAAAGTTCACAAAATTTTACGCTTGGATAATAACGAACGATTTATTCTCCGCGAAACTCCAGACTATAAAATGCAATCCAGTTTGATTGATGTTGAATTATTAAATGGAAATCAAAATGATGTCCTATATAATATTCAAATAGCTAACGCGGGAAAATATAGTGATGTAGTTTTAGATTTGATAAATATGAATCAAGTCTATCCCGGTTATTTGGTTTTAGAGAGATTCAAAATGGATAATTCTTCGCAAATTAGTAAGATATTTTCCGATGAAGTCTTCGCTTCTGGTTGGCAATATTATTGTGAAGGAATGATGATTGAAGCTGGTTATAAAAGTGATAATTCACAATATAAATTGTTACAACTTTCTCGATTATTGAAAATTGCTATTGATGTTATTTTAGATCAAGATATTCATATGAGAGATATGTCGCAAAATCAAGCTGTAAAATTGATGGTTAATGAAGGATTTTATAGTAATATTTCTGCAGAAAAGAATTGGATAAAAGCTCAACTAAATTATTGTAAAATGTCGAGTGGATTTATTGGAACTCAGGCTATTTGGAATCTCAGAAGAGATGTAGAACTACAAGAAAATAATAATTTTGATTTATCGGAATTTCATGAGGAATTACTATCTCAAGGATCAATACCAATTAGATACATAAGAAATATAATTTCAAAATAACATTAACTCATTTGGGAAAATAAAACAAAATCTACTTAATTTTACCGTTGATATTTTAACAGTATTATTGCTGTTTCAACTTTAATTATGGATAATTGAATGAAAACAAAAGCAGAGTTAAAGCCAGTATTTAAATATTGGGAAATTATCGCCGATATGATTGACCAGTCCATTGATATTATGTTGAACCTATCTCAAAGTGGTCATCCGGGAGGTTCTCGATCAAAGGTTCACGCCTTAGTAGTAACTCTATTATCTGGAGCAATGAAATGGGATATAAGAAATCCAGGAAAACGATTTTCTGATAGATTTATTCTTAGTGCAGGACATACAAATCCAGCTGTTTATGGTGCATTAGCAGTTTTTAACGAAGCTCTAAGAAGAAAATATAACTCAACAGGAGATACAAAATATCTGAATCCAAAAGGAGCTGATTTTACTCTAACTTGGGAAGATATACTTACCCTTAGAAAAATTGGTGGTTTATCTGGACATGCAGAAATGGAAGGAAAAACTCTTTTTTTCAAAGCTAATACTGGTCCAAGTGGACATGGATTTCCAATGGCAGCTGGGCAGGCTTTTGCTCTTAAACACGCTGGATATGAAAATGTAAAAGTGTTTGCACTCGAAGGTGAAGGTGGACTTACAGCTGGAGTTACTCACGAAACTCGAAATTCTGCTTATGGTTTGGGGCTTGGGAATTTAGTTACTCTTGTAGATTGGAATAATTTTGGAATTGATGATCGGCCGTTTAGTGATGTAATTCACGGGACACCAGATGATTGGTTCAAACCTTATGGTTGGAAAGTAGTTGGCACAGAAAACGGTAGCAATTTTGAATCGCTTGTAGGTGCTTATTCGGAACTTTTAGCTGATGAAAGTGATAAACCTAAAGTGTTGTGGTTTAAAACACAAAAGGGAAGAGGATATGGAGTTTTTGACAATGCTAGTCACGGTGCACCACACAAGCGAAACTCCGAACTATTTTGGAATACAAAACTTGAGTTTTCTGAAAAATATAATCTAAAATTTGACCACATCAACAAATTAGGATTTGATGACTATGAATCTAATCGTGATCAAATGGCAGATTGTATGGAAACAGTAATGTCATTGTTTGATAATCAAGATGGATTGTTGGATTATCTAGCTGATACCTTAATTGAATTTGGAGAAAGTGTATCTGATAATATTGAAAATAACAAATTTGATAAAAATCCTCTAGACGATTCAGCACTTTATGATTACAAGAATTTTCCAATATATAAAACTCCAGGAGAAAAAGCACCGAATCGTGCTGGATTTGCAGCTTTTGGATCTTGGGTGAACACATTTTCCAAACAAAAATATGGAAGACCTTTGTTTTTAGTAAGTTCAGCAGATTTAGCAGGTTCGACGAATATTTCGGGATTTTCCAAAGGATATGATGGTGCTGAAGATTTTGGAATGTATAACAGAGAAACCAACCCAAAAGGAGTACTTTTACCCCAAGCGATCACGGAATTTGCCAACGCTGGAATTATGGCTGGGATTAGTTCGGTTAATTTAAGTAGTAATCCATATGATGAATTCAACGGATATTTAACTGCTTCTAGTACTTATGGTGCTTTTGCTTACTTGAAATATGGAATTATGCGTATTTACAGCCAAATGGCTCAAGATTCTCAACTCAAACTAGGAAAAACAATTTGGGTTGCTGGGCATTCTGGACCTGAAACTGGTGAAGATAGCAGAACGCATTTTGGTATTTTCTCACCAGGTGTAACACAGTTGTTTCCAGAAGGTCAAATATTGAATTTACATCCTTGGGAATATAATGAAGTCCCTGTTATGCTAGCAGAGTCACTTAAAACAGATATCCCGATTATTGTTCTTCATTTAACTCGCCCTCCAGTTGTTATCCCAGATAGAGAAAAATTGGGAATATCATCGCATTTTGAAGCATCAAAAGGTGCATATATTATTCGTGATTATGATTCTAAAAGAGAAAAAGAGGGAATTGTAATTATAAGGGGTACAAAAGCGACTGAAGAATTAATTACTCTGCTACCAAAATTTGAAGATGAAGGACCAAATGTCAAAATCATTTCTGCTTCATCTTATGGTTTATTCAAGATGCAATCAGAAGAATATCAAAATTCAATAATTGCGCAAGATGAATGGAATGATGCGATGATTATAACAAATTCTGGAATAAATCTTATGTCAAACTGGATAAAAAATCCGATAGTAAAGCACTATTCTGTTTCAGCTGATTGGGATAATAAATGGCGTTCAGGTGGAAGTATTAATGAAGTTTTAGATGAAGCACATTTAACTGCAAAATGGCAATGGTTAGCAATACTAAAATTCGCGTTAGAAAGAAACAAAAGGATTCAACAAATTAATCAAATGACACCAAATCATTAAAAAAGGAGAAAGATTAATGTCAAGGAAAACAGTTCATGTTGTTGGGACAGGTACAATCGGAGAACCTTTAATTGGGTTACTTTGCGATTATAAGGAAGAGATGGGTATTGATGAAATTACTTTTCATAAAAATACACCCTTAACAACAGATAGATCAAAAGTAAAAGCTCTAATAGAAAAACGAGGAGCTCGCTTATCTACACATCCTGAGAAGTTCGAAGGATTCAAAGAAATTGGTCTAAAACCTGAATTTACTACTGAAGAGGCAATTGAAAGAGCATCTGTAGTTATCGATTGTACACCAACAGGTTTCGGGCACAAAAATAAAGAAGATTACTACAATAGATACAAGAATAACACTAAAGGATTTATTGCTCAAGGAAGTGAATCTGGATTTGGCAAAAGATACGCTCGTGGAATTAATGATGATGCATTAGTACAAGGAGAAGATAGGTTTCTACAAGTAGTTTCATGCAATACGCACAATCTATGTAGCACAATAAAAACTTTAGCATTGAATGATGCTCCAGAAGATAATTTATTAGAAGGCCGTTTTCTGCTAATCAGACGGTCAAATGATATTAGTCAAGCTTCAAATTTTGTTCCATCTCCTCAAGTAGGTGGACATAAAGATGAAAAATACGGAACTCATCACGCTAAAGATGCTGCATTATTATTCAAAACTTTGGGTAAAGATCTGAATCTATTTTCTTCAGCCCTCAAATTGAATACACAATATATGCACTTAACTCATTTCCATCTAAAAGTGAAAGAACCAACCACAGTGCAAACCGTAATTGATAAATTAAATGCTAATGATCTTGTATCAACAACTGATAAAATAGATTCTTGTAAAGTGTTTTCATTTGGTAGAGATCACGGACACTATGGTAGAATTTTGAATCAATCTGTTGTGTCTATTCCTTCGTTGAATGTTCGGAATGGTACAGAAATCACAGGATTTTCGTTTACTCCGCAAGATGGTAATTCGTTGTTAAGTTCTGTAGCAGCAGCAACTTGGTTTTTATATCCGAATTCTTATGAGGATAAAATAAAGTGTCTTGGGAATATGTTTTTTAATGATATTTAATATTTTAAGAGGTTTATATGTCAATAGTAAAACCATTTAGAGCACTTAGACCAAAACCTGAGTATGCAAAAGAAGTTGCATCACCACCATATGATGTACTTAATGCAAAAGAAGCTCGCGAAATTGTAAAAAACTCACCAAATTCGTTTCTTCGAGTTAATAAAGCAGAATTAGAATTTGATGATAATGTAGATCAATATAGCGAAATAGTTTATCAAAAAGGAAAAGATAATTTACAAAGACTGATTGATGAAAATTTGATGATTCGTGATGAATCATCTTGTTTTTACATTTATCGAATTACAATGTCTGGGAAAAGTCAGACTGGTTTGGTTGCTTTAACTTCAGTTGACGAATATGATAAAGGACTCATAAAAAAGCACGAACATACTCGTCCAGAAAAAGTAAATGATAGAGCGAATCATATAGAATATTTAGGTGCTCAAGTTGGACCGGTTTTTAGTACATATCGTGCATTACCGGAAGTTCAACAAGTGTTTGATAAAATCACAGCTTTTACTACTCCAGTAGATTTTGTCGCTGATGACGGAGTTAGGCACGAACTTTGGGTTGTTAGTAGCGATTATCTGATAAAAGAGATGATAGATGCTTTTGACAAACTTCCACATCTCTATATTGCTGATGGGCATCATAGAAGTCAGGCTGCATCAGAAGTATGCAAAAGAGTAAAAGAAAATTCTTGTTGTTCCTGCGGTGGAGTAAACGAACAATTCGGTTATTTCCTTAATGTGATTTTCCCTGATAATGAACTCAACATTTTACCATACAATAGAGTTGTAAAGGATTTGAATGGATTATCTACAGCGCAAATTTTGGAAAAAGCTAAACAGAAGTTTGACATTGAACCTCACAATGGAAATGTAGATCCTAAGAAACTACATACATTTGGATTATATGCTGAAGGAAAATGGTATCATCTTAAAGCTAAAGATGGTTCTTTTAATCCGAACGATCCAACAGGTTCGATTGATGCAGATATTCTTGGAGCGAACTTCATAGATCCTATTCTTGGTATTTCTGATCCTAAAACAGACAAACGAATTAATTTTGTAGGTGGGATTAGAGGGACTCAAGAATTAGTGAAATTGGTTGATTCTGGTGAATATAAAATCGCATTTTCATTATATCCAACATCAATAGAACAACTTCTAAATGTTGCTGATGCAGGTGAAGTAATGCCGCCTAAATCCACTTGGTTTGAGCCAAAACTTAGAAGTGGTATGGTTGTAAATTTGTTAAATAATTAAATATCAATATAAATTAGAGAGGTAATAAATGTTAATTTTAATTTCAGATGCGTTTGATAAAGGTCTATCGGGAAAATTATCCAAGTTTGGTGAAGTTACCGATGATAAGAATAGAGTAAACGAAGCAGATGTAGTTTTGATTCGTAGTAAAACTAAGGTAACAAAAGAATATATGGATGCTGCACCAAATCTAAAGTTAGTTATTCGTGGTGGTGTTGGACTGGATAATGTTGACCTTGAATATGCAAAAGAAAAGGGAGTTGCTGTTCATAATACGGCGGATGCATCTTCAATTGCAGTCGCAGAATGTGCGTTTACATTGATGATTGGAATAACAAATCACATTGGAAGAGCAGATAGCTCAATGCGTAACGGACAATGGATAAAAAAAGAATTAAAGAGAACTGAGTTATATGGCAAAACTCTTGGCATTGTTGGTTTGGGAAGAATTGGAACTGAACTTGCAAAACGAGCAATTGCGTTTGGTATGACTGTTATCGCTTTTGATCCATTTGTAGAATCAAGTGATTTTGCAGAAATGAAATCGGAAATGAAAGATGTGCTCAATGTTTCAGATTATGTATCTTTACATCTTCCGTTGATTGATAGCACAAAAGGAATCATTAATTCTGAAACTCTCAAAGAATTTAAAGATGGTGCATTTTTAATTAACACCGGTAGAGGGAAGACCATCAATGAAGAAGACCTTGTTGACGCACTTAAAAGTGGTAAAATAGCTGGTTTTGGTAACGATGTTTGGTATTCAGATCCACCAGAAACCAATCCGTTTACCGAATTACCAAATGTGTTAATGATGCCACATCTCGGTGCATCAACAAAAGAGAATTTGTTGAGAATTGGAGATATTGTCGAAAATATCATCACCGAATTTGTAAAATAATTTTGGCATTTTGACTTGTTCATAAAAATATAAAGGAAAATATTATGGCAAATAGAGTATTTAATTTTAATGCGGGACCATCAACACTCCCATTGGATGTATTGAAAATTGTTCAGGAAGAATTGTTAGATTATCGTGGAACCGGTATGTCTATTATGGAAACTTCGCATCGTGCGCCGGAATTTGACGAGGTAAACAATCAGGCGATGTTGTTAGTAAAAGAACTAATGGGATTGGGCGATAATTACCATGTAATGTTTGTCGGTGGCGGAGCTTCTACACAGTTTGCTCACATTCCGCTGAACTTTCTACCAAAAGATAAAACGGCGGCTTATATTGATACCGGAACTTGGTCAACTAAAGCTATTAAAGAAGCTCAGAATTTGGGTAATGTTCACTTAGCTGGATCTTCAAAAGATGATGGATATACTTTTGTTCCAAAAGGTGCTGAAATCAGTTATCCAAATGATGTTGCATATTTGCATTTGACATCTAATAACACGATTAAAGGAACACAGTATTTGGATTTTCCTGATACAGGAAATGTTCCGTTAATCTGCGATATGTCTTCTGATATACTTTCGCATCAAGTGGATTTCAATAAATTTGCGATGATTTATGCCGGTGCACAGAAAAATTTGGGACCATCTGGTGCAACACTTGTTGTTCTTAGAGATGATATGTTAGAAAAAATCAATGATGGTTTACCTACGATGTTCGATTATCGAACTCACGCAGAGAAGAAATCACTTTTCAACACACCTCCTTCATTTACTATTTATATGGTTAAACTTGTACTTGAGTGGATAAAAAATCAGGGTGGTTTAAAAGCAATTGAAGAAGTCAATCGGAAGAAAAAAGATGCAATTTATAATTTAATTAATGAACATCCAGAATTTTTCCGTGGACCTGTTAGAGAAGATAGCAGAAGTTGGATGAATGTAGCACTTCGATTACCTTCAGAGGAACTTGAGAAAAAGTTAATTGCAGAAGCAAAAGATGCAGGATTTATTGGGCTGAAAGGTCATCGGTCTGTTGGTGGAGTACGAGTTTCTTTATACAATGCGATGACACTTGAAGGTGCAGAAAAAGTTGCTGAATTTATGGATAATTTCCGTAAAAATAATTAAGTTACACTCATTAACCACTAAGAGCAGTAAGAAAGCAAAATAGATTACTGTATAGGAAAAACTATGAAAACAATTATTGAACCATTTAGAATAAAGTCAGTTGAGCCGATTAGAATGAGTAGTAAGAAATCTAGAGAATTCTATTTAGAAGCTGCTCATCATAATTTATTTTTCTTACAAGCGAGCGATGTAATAATTGATTTACTTACTGATTCTGGTACAGGTGCAATGAGTAGCGAACAATGGGCTGGAGTTATGCGTGGAGATGAATCCTATGCTGGTAGCGTCAGTTTTCAGAGGTTTGAGAATTCTGTAAGAAAAATCACTGGGTTTGAATTTATAATGCCAACTCATCAAGGCAGAGCTGCCGAACGGGTATTGTTTTCTATATTGTGCAAAAAAGGAGATGTAGTTCCAAACAACACACATTTTGATACCACTCGTGCAAATATCGAATTTCAAGGTACTGAAGCTAGAGATTTAGTAATCAAGGAAGCATATCATCCTGAAGCATTTCATCCTTTCAAAGGGAATATGGATCTTGAAGCATTAAAGCAGACTATTTCGGATATTGGAGTTGATAGAATCCCATTAATAATGGTTACTATTACAAATAATTCTGGTGGTGGTCAGCCAGTTTCAATGGAAAATATCAGAGAAATTTCTAAAATTGCAAGAAAACATAAAATTCCATTCTATATTGATGCGTGTCGTTTTGCAGAAAACGCATATTTTATCAAAATGAGAGAAGATGGTTATAGAAGAAAATCCATTAAGAGTATTGTTAATGAGATGTTCTCTTATGCTGATGGTTGTACAATGAGTGCTAAAAAAGACGGAATCGCAAATATAGGTGGATTTTTATGCACTAACGATGAAAAACTTGCTCAACAAGAAAAGAATTTACTCATTTTAACAGAGGGATTCCCTACTTATGGGGGATTAGCTGGTCGAGATCTAGAAGCTGTAGCTATTGGTTTGAATGAAGCGATGAATGAGGATTATCTTGAATATCGGATTAAGTCAACGAAATATTTGGGAGATTATTTGTCACAAAATGATGTCCCAATTATTAAACCACCAGGCGGTCACGCAATTTATATTGATGCAAAAGCTTTTCTTCCACACATTCCACAAGAGCAGTATCCAGGTCAAGCGTTGGTTTGTGAACTATATTTGGAGGGAGGAATAAGATCTGTTGAAATTGGTTCAGTAATGTTTGGGAAAACCGATCCAAAAACAAATAAAGAAGTTTTCGCTCCTATGGAATTAGTTAGGTTGGCAATCCCTAGACGGACATATACCCAAAGCCATATTGATTATGTGATAGAAAGCATAGTGAATGTATATAAAAAAAGAGATAAAATCAAGGGTTTGAAAATGACATATCAACCAGAATATCTGCGTCATTTTACTGCACATTTCAAATCTCTATAATGGTTACTCTCTCAGTGAGCACTTCTAATCGAGTTGAATCTCAAGATATCACACATCTGATCAGTCAAGAAATTTCTTCAAATAATTGGGATGATGGTATTTTAACGATTTACTGTCCTCACACAACTGGTGCAATTACAATCAACGAATCAGCTGACCCGGATGTTGTGAAAGATATGACAATGGAAATGAATAATATTGTTCCATTTGACGATGGATATTTACATAGTGAGGGAAATTCTGCAGCACATATAAAATCGTCACTAATCGGTTGTTCAGAAACAGTAATAGTAGAAAATGGGAATACTGTTCTTGGTACTTGGCAAGGAGTTTATTTCGCAGAATTTGACGGACCACGAACACGAAAAGTACTTCTTAAATTTGTAAACAATAAGTGAACAAGGGAGCTTACTCCCTTGTTTCTATTTTAATAACAATAGCTTCTTAGTTTGAACAGAATTACCAATCTGCAATTCTGCGAAATAAATCCCAGATGGATGATTTTCTGCATCCCATACTACCGAATGATAACCGGCTACCTGCGTACTGCTACTGTTTACTAATTCTTCTACCGGTTGACCAGTAATGTTGTAAATTTGTAGAGTCAAACGGCCGTTTGTCTCTACCGGCACACTATAACTAATAACCGTTTTCGGATTAAATGGATTTGGATGACAGTTAAACAATTTGAAATTTGTTGCTATTTGATTATCTGTTATGGTTGCTTCTTGATAGCACACCAAATCAGAAGGTTCAGAAAATGCTACATTAACAGAATCAGATACTGCGAATGCCATTACATAAAAGCAATCTTCAGTCACATTTTCTACAATATGGTTTGTATCAGGAGAAGCCCCAGCAAAATAAAAGTCATCTCGTAATTGTATTTGTTTAATGAAAGAATTTTCATCTCTAAAATTTACTTCTAAAACTCCATCACAATCTCCAAAATTATGAGAATAAACTTGACAATTAAAAGCACTGAATTCTGTATCACAATCTCCATCTCCCAACCAAGATAAATAGGAAAACGGTAAACAAATACCATCACAACTCAACATCTCATCTTGTTCACATTGAAGGTTATCTAATTCTTTAAAAATTGCAAAACCACGAATATCATCATAATTTCCATCCCATTCCCAATTTAGTTCAAGTCCATTTTCCGCTTGAGATACCGTTAAATTATAAGGAACTAGTATTTCTAAAAATTCAATTTCATTATTATCAACTGATCGAAGTATCCAGTGGTCAGGGTCCAAATTGACTTGAAGTGGTACTCCATCTACAATAAATGAAAATAACTGGTTTTGCTCGGTAACTTCAGCAACAAAAGTATAAGTATCTGTGTCAGTTTCTATAACAACATCAACGGGCATTTCAAAAATTGGACTATCTTGAGTTTGTGATATTTGCACATCTACTTTCCAATTTTCATTTACTAATTCTATTGCAGTTGGTGTAGAAACATACTCAGGGTAATATTCTCCATAAATCCAGCGATTTATAAATGGTGCTAAATCTCTACCGGACACTTCTGACATAATAGCTGTGAAATCTTCGGTTACTGCTGATGAGAACCTGTATTGATCCCCGTATTCTTGTAATCCAGCAAAAAATGTTTCATCACCTAAAATGTGTCTAAGCATATGCAAAACCCACGAAGCTTTGTTGTAAGATAAACTTCCGTTAAAGATATTCCACACATTGGTTGTATCATCTACGAAAATCGTTCCTGATCCCCAATATTGTTTGGTTGACATTTCATCGTGGAGTGCATCAATCCCACCGTTGTGGAGTTCTTCCCACATTGCTTGAGAATAAGTAGCAAATCCTTCATTTAACCAAATATGATGGAAATTTGCACATGTAACCATATCTCCCCACCATTGATGCCCAAGTTCGTGCGATATAAGATATTGAGAATAACCTCCCATGCTTGTCATTGTTTGGTGTTCCATACCACCACCCCAAACAAAATCTGCGTGGCCATATTTTTCTTCGATAAATGGATACAGACCAAATCTATCGGAAAATCCTGAAATCATATCTTTCGTAAGCATATAGTTATCGTAATATTGATTGTAATGCTGAGGATAAACATAATAATCCAAACGCATAGAATCATTTTCTCCATAGACGAACCAATCATAGAACACTTGATAAGGATAAATTGCCAGTGATACTAAATAAGTTGCAATTGGATATCCTTCTTCCCAATAATAAGTAGCTTTTTCATTTTGATAAGTTGTGTTGACTAATAAACCATTTGAAGCTACAAGTAAATTTTCAGGCACTGTAATTGTGATATTGACTGAATCAGCTTTATCTGTTGGAGTATCTTTACAAGGCCACCAGTTTCTTGAACCATACGGTTCGCTCAGTGTCCAAATCATATCTTCACCATGCGCAGAACTAAATCCGAACGAACCAAAGTCTGAATATTCCGGGGCACCATCGTAATTGATTGTAAACTCAACTAATTCATCTGCATTAATTGGGTTGTTTAAAGAAACATCCAATATCCTGTCATTATGAGTATATAAAAGCGAATTAAGTTCAGAATCTGTAACTTGATTTACTGTTAGAGAATTTGTTAAATCAAGTTCGACATGAGTTAGATTGTCAATTTCTGAATATAATATTACAGTTAAAAAACCGCCAATTGTTTCAGAATCCGGGGAAATTTCAAGATTGATATCGTAGAATTTAACATCATAATCTTGTTGGTTTCGTGTTGCATATTGCGGATTTTCAATCATTTTCATACTTGATTTCATGTGAGAACATGTAATTTTGTCATTATCAAGTGCCAACAAAATCCCGAGCGAAAGCAAAGTAATAAGTAGCTTATTCATGGAATACCCTTTCAATTTAGTAGAATAATTTAACGATGTTTTGATTAATAAAGATAAACTAATAACGATTCATCAAATATTGAAATCTTCCTTTGATACATGTTCTCATTTTGTGTAATATTTCCAACAAAATAAATGGTTGAATTGTGACTTATATGTGGAAAATATCTGACGGAACTTATCGTTTTCAGACTACTAATTCAAATGTATCGAAAAAACTAAAAAAGATACAGAAAATAGAATTAATCAGTTTTGGGATGAATTCATTCAATGAAATTTATCAGATTAAGTTGGAAAATATCGATATTGCAAAACAAATTCTGAAAGATGTTACTGGAAACGAAATCTATCGTAGTGGAGAAGGGTTTTTGGCAAAAGAACAAATGGGTCTAAAATTATGAATAGTGAAAATTACAAAAGATATTTTCCGACAATTACACAATCGATCATACTTTGTATGTTGATAGTTGGAGTTACAATTATCCTTTCGTTTTCTTTAATCTTGATTGTTAACCCATCTAATTTAAAAATTGACATATTAGTTTGGATAAATGTACCAATATTTGCTATTGTATTATTTATTGGATGGATGTGGTCAAAAAAACCATTACACAATTATTTTCAACATAAACGAGTACCTTTGCATTTTATTAGTGTCTCTATTATGACTGCTTTGGGAATTATAATTCTCATTGGAGATATTGAAAATCTGATACAGTACTTTTTCCCGATAAGTAATAATGTTCTCGATATGTTTGAAATGCTATTATCAGGTGGTTCAGGAGTTTTGGCAGCAATTATTATGGCATCAGTTACCGAAGAAGTATTTTTCAGAGGAATGATTCTTCCCGGTTTGGCAAGGAATTATGGCAAAATTGCTGGGATTTTCATAACAGCTTTTCTTTTTGGGATAATCCATCTAAATCCTTGGCAGTTTTTACCAGCGTTTATTATGGGAATTTATATAGGTTGGATTTACCTTACAACGAGAAATATTTGGCTGTGTATTGGTATTCATAGTTTTAACAATGCTATAGCAGCAATCCCGCAATATTTGGGAATGGAAATTCAAGGATTGGTTTATGATGTAAGAGAAGGTGTTCAATTTAATCCGTTTTGGCTGAATGTGATTGGAGTTGTTTTGTGTGTCGGAGGAATTGTAATATTGAAGAGTTATACCAATAAAAACAATAATATTGGAGTATAAAAGAGGAAATGAAAAATAAATCAAAAATTACGATTAGTAAAATTTATACAAAAGCTGGCGATAGTGGGACTACTCATTTAGTTGGTGGTCAAAAACTGCCAAAAGATAATATTCGTATTGAAGCTTATGGTATGGTAGATGAACTGAATTCTGTTATAGGTGGATGCCGAGAGAAAATACACAGTCTATTTGAAGAATATTCAGAATTGAAATCCTTGCATAATATACTGTTGCGAGTTCAAAACGAGCTGTTTACTTTGGGTTCTGTTTTAGCAACACTTCCTGAAGATATTCATCCAAAAATGCAACGGATTACTAAAAAGCACATTACTAAATTAGAATCAGAAATTGATAAAGCGAATGATGATTTATCCGTTCTCAAATCTTTTGTATTGCCGGGAGGATCTGAGCTCAATGTTTGGTTGCATCTAGCAAGAAGTGTTTGTCGTCGTGCAGAGCGTCGTTGTGTTACATTATCTCACAAATCAGAGATTGATAATCACATTGTGATTTATCTCAATCGACTATCGGATGCGTTATTTGTATGGAGTAGATGGGTAAATTTCATAAGTGGAGCAGACGAAGAACTTTGGGGAAGAGAATCGTAGAATTATAAATTATAAATGGTTCTTCACAATAAACGATTTTTTGTGAAGGTTTCAAATCTAAATGTAAGGGCGAGTGCAAACTTACCCTTATTTTTTGAATATCGAACATCTATTAACTATTTTAGAATAAAATAAATCGGACTTGACGAAAGATTTTGTTGTGACCCTAAAACATTGCCAGAAGTAGGATTTATAGATATACGGGATTTATCTCAATTATTAGTTTAGTAGCTTGTTCTTTTTCTCTTGACAGAAAAAGAACCAAAAAGGTCAAGGCGACACTCAATTTGCTAAAACAACTATTTTCATTCCTAAAAGAAATAAACTTGTCCGTCAGTTGACTGACTTCAGACAGCATTTCTTTTTAAACGGAATTCAACTTTTGTTTTTATACGCAAATTGAGTAAGACCAAATTCAATAAAGTACTCAAATCTGTGAAGAACCTTATAAATTAAGAATTAATAATTACGAATTAGAAGTATTGGAGAATTGGAGACCTGCGAAGTAAAATGTCCAATTACTCCAAAACTTTCCGTGTAAAATAAGTAGAAAATAGTGCAATGATAAGTGATGGAGCATAAGCAAATAAAAATATCTCAAAGTAATTATTGATTGAAAAACTAACCAACAGCACAAAAATCATAAATAGAGCCAATTCAAGTTTCATCCAAAAATTAAGTGGTTTAACTATCCAAGCGCACTCACTACACGATGAAGACACAACCATTTGAATCAAAATCCATCCGTAAACTCGGAAAAATAGAAATTCTAATGCCATTAAAAATTGCTCCATCCAGATTTGCGGTTGATAAAATGTCCACAAATTAAAATGAATTGGTAGTGGCCAAAGTAAAGCAACACCTTGAAACCATAGCACCAAATCAATGAGAATATGGAAAATCATTCCCGCAGCGATACCACGACCAATAATTTTCAAATTTTCATTTTTCTTGAATTCGGATAGAATTGCAAAAATCAAATAAACCAAAATAACTGTAAAAAAACTATGTGTTACTGTTCGGTGGAATATCGAGAGAGCAGTTTCAAAAGATAAGAACCAATGAGTGATAAATACTAAAATGTAATCAATGTCTGGAGCTATTGCGCCTATCAAAAAACTAGTAAACAACCACCGTTTATTTGGTATAACTTTCTTGAAATACAATCCCAATATTGCGTGTACACCGACCTGTGCCATTTATTAGCTCTCTTCTATAATGAGTGGTAATTCACATTCTGGACAAATCGTTGCATCTCCTACCTCTGCACCACAAGCTGGACATTGTCCGGAATCAAGTTGCGTTTGTGCATTAACCAATTCAGGGAATTCAGAATGAACCCTCTCTTCAACAATTTTGATGACTTTTTCGGAATCTTCTTGTTGAACTAATAATCCGAATTCAGAAACTGGAGATAATTGGGTATTTGGTTCATAATCTAAGTGGTTAAGAGAATGTGGAATTCGTTCCTCCTCTAGAAGAGCTATGAGGGATTTCAAACTATCAAATGCACCCTTCGCAATAACAACAGCATTATCGTTACTGAACTTTATTTCTGCTCCATCTGTTGAATCTTCAACTAATTCAACTTGGCAATCTGCACACAAAGTGATGTGAGATAAATATTCCGTATCACATTTTGGACAAATTAGTGTTGATTCCATACTTTCATCTTTCATTTATTTTAGGTTTCCTGTTTAACATTTGGTAAATTTTACCCCTTAAATCGTTGCCAATTTATGACGATTTGGTAATTCAATACTTGGAGAATTTTATGAGTTCGAAAAAACATATTCAGGCACTTCAATATTTTTCGTACGGAATTTATGTTTTAACTTCTAAATTTGAAGATGAATTTTGTGCATCAACAATAAATTGGGTTACACAAACTTCAAAAAATCCATCAATGATTGCTGTTTGCCTTAAAAAGGACTCAAATAGACTTAATATTGTTCGAGAGAAAAAGAGATTTATTTTACATATTCTATCAAAAGAACAAAAAGAATATGCAACCTATTTTATGACACCTACTATAGAGGACAATGGAAAACTAAATTCTGCTGAATATTCACTAAATGATTCAAATTTACCAATTTTAATAGATCCAAAAGTTTATATGGAATGTGAAGTTGAAAGCATCGTTGATTCTGGTGACCATCCTATTGTCCACGCAAAAGTGGTAGATACGGTAGTCAAAGAAAATATTATTCCACTAGAATTACGAGAAACGGGCTGGACTTATGGTGATGAATAGTATTTTAAAAATTGGAAAATGGGATGTATATCCACTTGAAACTGGCACATTTCGACTTGATGGTGGGGCGATGATGGGTTCAGTCCCGAAAGTCCTTTGGGAGAAAACAAATTCTGCAGATAAACTCAATCGCATAAACTTAGCAATGAGATGTTTACTGCTTGATGATGGAGAAAATAGAGTAGTAATTGAGACAGGGATCGGGAATAAAAACTCAGATAAATTCATAGATAATTTTCATATAAAACAGGGAATAGCAACATTAAGTAATACTTTAAGTAATGTAGGATATAGTATTGCAGATATTACAGATGTGATTATTACTCATTTACATTTTGACCATTCTGGTGGTGCGACATCAATTGATGAAAACGGAGAGCTTATTCCAACATTTCCCAATGCAAAATACTGGATTTCCGAGACCAACTGGAATCACGCAAACAATCCGAATCCTAAGGATAGAGCAAGTTATCTAAATGAGAATTTTCTTCCACTAAAAGATGCTGGAGTGCTTAATTTAATTCCTGATAATTCAGATATTATGAATGGAATTTCAACAATCGGAGTAAATGGACATACAGTTGGACAACAATTGATAAAGATAAATTCAATGAATGAAACACTTGTATTTTGTGGTGATTTGATTCCGATTCGTTCTCATCTTAGATTACCTTACATAATGGGATATGATTTATCTGCAATTCAAACTTTGCAAGAGAAAACTGAATTTCTAAATCAAGCATCAAAGGGAAATTGGTGGTTATGGTTTTATCACGACCCACAAACTATAATGGTTCAAATTTCAGAAGGTGAGAAGCACTACAAAGTTATCAATGAAGTTCGGAAAGATAGACAATAATGGATGATTTTACACTAATTGCATTAACAGATGATTTTGATATGTCAACGCGGTTAGCGAGGATTAGCAATTCTATAAACTGCGAACTAGTATTTGCAGAAAATAACGATATTGTTGAAATTTGTGAGAAAACATCAGGCGGAGTAGTAATAATAGATTTGAATACTAAATCATATAACTCGTTTGATATCGCCAAAAATATTAGAGATTATTCCACATTGATTATTTGTGGTTTCGTAGAAAAAATCAATAAAGATGTCCGTCGTAAAGCGGAAAAATATGGTTTTGATTTAGTATTTCCCAAATCGATGTTCACTCAAAATCTAAAATTTATAATTGGGCAATCTAAAATTGAAGGATGAATCAACTAATCAAAAGAAATCACGAATAACTGATATCATTAAGATATTGAAGGAAGAGTACCCAAATTCAAGTTGTTCTTTGAAATATGAATCACCATTTCAACTTTTAGTAGCGACGATTTTATCAGCACAATGCACGGATGAGCGGGTTAACAAAGTTACATCAGTTTTGTTTGAGAAATATTCTAATGCTGAATCATTTAGAAAATTATCTAATGAGCAAATCGAAAAAGAAATCTTTTCAACAGGTTTTTACAGGAATAAAGCGAAATCTATAAAGAATATCTCAGAGGAGATATGTGAAAAATATGATGGGATAGTTCCGAAAACACTTGAATCTCTTGTGAAATTGCGTGGAGTTGGTCGTAAAACAGCAAATGTTGTTTTAGGAAATGCGTTCAATATTCCGGGATTAGTGGTTGATACTCATGTCATTAGAATCGCAAATCTACTAAAATTTGTAATCACGAAAAACGCCGTAGTCATTGAGCGAGAATTAAGTAAAATTATTGAGAAAAAAGAGTGGACAAATTTTGGTCATTTGTGCATTGATCACGGTCGGGCAGTATGTATCGCTCGTAAACCAAACTGTGTGAAATGTGGAATTTCAAATTATTGTCCATCAAAAATATAAATTACAAGTTAAAGGAAAAATTCTAATGTTAGATTTTATTGTATCAGCTGAGTTTCTAAAGGGAGTTAAAGTAATTATTTTGGGTTTGGTTTTAGGAGGAATATTTGCTTTTTTCAAATTTGAACCTCCAGTACCAAGTAATATTTATGGGCTGTTGGGAATTATTGGAATTTTCTTAGGATGGTTCATCATAAAAACTCTGATTAGTTAAATAAAATTGACAGAGGCACGAAAGGAAAATATGACTAAAAAAAGTATCTCTAAAATTGAAAGTATCATACAGGAATTATTGGTTGAGATTGGTGAAAATCCAGATCGTAGCGGATTAAAACGAACTCCTGAACGGGTTGCCAAGGCGTGGGAATTTCTTGCAAAAGGTTATGAGCAAAGTATAGAAGAAATCATAAACAATGCGATATTTGAAGAGGATTACGATGAAATGGTAGTAGTTAAGGACATTGATTTTTTCAGTCTTTGCGAACATCATTTACTACCATTTTTCGGGAAGGCTCATATCGGATATATTCCTCAAGGGAAAATCATTGGTTTGTCTAAAATTCCACGAATTGTTGAAATGTATGGAAGACGATTGCAGGTTCAAGAACGAATGACACAAGAAATTGCACAGACTATAATGAAAGTCGTTGAACCAGAAGGAGTAGCTGTAGTTTTGGAAGGTCAGCATATGTGTATGCAAATGCGAGGAGTAGAGAAGAAAAATTCGTATGCTACCACTTCATATATGACGGGATGTTTCCGAGATGATGATAGAACTCGAAAGGAATTTCTAGATATTATAGCGATGAAAAGAACATCTTAAAACATAGTCAGGGAAAGTTATGAATAATTACCAAATAATCATAATCGGAGCTGGTCCAGGAGGTTATGTGGCTGCGATTCGTGCATCACAATTAGGCAAAAAAGTAGCGGTAGTCGAATCCACACATTTAGGCGGAGTATGCTTAAATTGGGGATGTATTCCCACAAAAACATTACTAAAAAATGCTGAAGTTTATGAACAAGTGAAAAATGCCAAGAAGTTTGGTGTTGAAGTCGGAGATATTGAAATTAATTGGACAAAAAACATCAAGCGTTCTAGGGATGTTTCAAAAAAGCTTGCGAGAGGAATTGGATTCTTGTTCAAAAAAAATAATATCAAATGGATTCAAGCACAAGGTAAATTGATTGATGAAAATACAATTGAAACCATTGATTCCGATGGAAATGTTGATCAAATTTCTGCAGACAATATTATTATCGCAACTGGTGCAAGGCCAAGATGGTTTGCTGGAATGGAGCCTGATGGAAATAAAATTATTACATCAAAAGAAGCATTAGTTTTAGAAAATCAACCTAATAGCATTGCCGTTATCGGAGCTGGGGCTATTGGTGTGGAATTTGCTCATTTCTTTAATACTTTCGGGACTAAAGTAACTCTCATTGAAGCTCTCCAAAATATTTTACCGATAGAGGATGAAGAAATTTCACAAGAATTAGAGCGAATTTTCAAAAAACGCAAAATCAATATCCATACAAACACAATGGTTAGAAATATTGAAAAATCAGATGACGGAGTAATTGTTCATTTAAAAGATGGTAAAATCATAGAAACAGAAAAAGCACTCATTTCAGTCGGAGTGCAAGGGAATATCGAAAACATAGGATTGGAAAAAGTTGGAATTGCACTAGAAAACGGATGGATTAAAACTGACGGATATATGAAGACAAATATCGAAAACATCTATGCGATTGGCGATATCGCCGGACCACCGTGGTTGGCTCACATTGCTTCTACGGAAGGGATAACTGCCGTTGAGTATCTCTCGGGTTTAAATCCTAACGAAATGAGTTACGAAAATACTCCTGGTTGCACATATTGTCATCCAGAAGTTGCTTCTGTTGGACTAACTGAAAAACAAGCAGTTGAAACAGGAAAAGAAGTCAGAATTGGCAAATTTCCATTTCGAGCTTTGGGAAAAGCGACTGCAATCGGTGAACAAGATGGATTTGTAAAAGTGATTTATGATGCAAAATCCGGGAAAATGTTGGGTTGTCATATTATTGGAGTAGGAGCAACGGATTTAATCGCTGAAGCAGGATTAGCGCAAAAGTTAGGAGCAACTGATAACGACTTGCTAAAAACTATCCACGCACATCCTACGCTGTCAGAAGCAATTATGGAAGCCACCGCTGATGCCATTGGTGAAGCTATACATTTGTAATAGAAAATATGATGCTAACTTTAACAAAGCTAATTACTAAAAAAAATATCGACTCGGTTTTCAATGAGCTGAAATCCCAGTTAGGCAAAGAACTGAATTTTGTCTGGTTGGGTCGCCAAAAATATCAACCTGTTTGGGATTTGCAGAAGAAAATTCATTCAGCAAGAATTGATAACCAAATTGGTGATACAGTATTGTTTGTTGAACATTATCCTGTTTACACTTTGGGTAAAAATGGCGGCAAGGAGAACATTCTTGATACTGCTCCAAAAGATGCAGAAATAGTGCAAATTGACCGTGGCGGAGATGTTACTTATCACGGACCAGAGCAGTTGGTAGGATATCCGATAATTCATCTAAAGCAAAGAGAAATTGGCGTAGCTGATTTTGTAAAATCAACAGAACAAATAATTATTAAAACTTTAGAAAAATTTAACATTAAGTCAATAGTAAAAGATGGTTTGCCTGGAGTTTGGGTTGGAAACGATAAAATTGGTGCAATAGGATATCGACTTTCACAATGGGTATCGATGCACGGATTTGCACTCAATCTAAATCCTGATATGAAGTATTTTAATGGAATAGTTCCTTGTGGTAATTTTGGATATGGAGTTACATCCATAAAACAACAAATTGAGACCACAATCACGCTTAAAACTTTAGCAGAAGAAATGGAAAAGTCATTCATAACTGTTTTCAATAGATAGAAATGAGGGAAATTATGTCAATATTTACAAGTGGAAATATAAAAACTAAATCAGATTGCTTTGTGAGTTACACGCCGAAAAACTCAGGTAGTTTGGAAATATCAATACAATCAAAAACAGATATTTTACACAGTGAAAAATTAAACGAAATTGTACAAAAAACATTATCAGATTTACAAATTAAACACGGAAAATTTGAAATTGTGGATAATGGTGGTCAATATTTCGTATTAAT
>JACKQG010002333.1_pt1 | contig 24983 bp, 22 predicted proteins | sample 8237621 | NCBI WGS metagenome assembly JACKQG01 (sample SAMN15677084, study PRJNA649215) | marine metagenome | biome: marine; feature: Black Sea; material: saline water; isolation source: suspended particulate matter (SPM) from the Black Sea western gyre | collected 2013-06-09/2013-06-10 | depth... | reverse complement strand
TTATAACTTCTGGGAGGAAGATATCCTCGTCTGAGGGTTCAAACAAGCTATTCTTGTTCTGCTTTAGCTAGTTCCTCAGCCAGCTCTTTTTCTAGGTCGTTTTCAGTTTTATGAAAATCAGGGTTGTCCAACTGTCCCTCTGCAATCTCCCTTAAAGCTAGCACTGCTGGCTTATCATTCTCGTCATCCTCAAGAAGGGTTTCTGAGCCATTAGCTATTCTTCTTGCGCGCTTTGCAGCTAGATTAACTAGGTTGAAAACACCATCGGTGTGCTCTAAACAATCTTCTACTGTGACTCTTGCCATAATTTACTACTCATGAAAAATTAAGAGACACAAGCCTACTTGGTTGAAAAGATAAGTCAAATACTTTGTCTTTATATTTTAAAGCTATTGATAATTGATAGCTCATGCTTACTAATGGCTTTTTTGCTGCCCGAATACTGTTTAACAAAACTAACTATCTCATCGCAAGTTAGGGCCAGATCATTATTGACAAAAGTAGCGTCGTAATTAATGGAATGCTGTATATCATTAATTGCTTCTTTAAAACTAAGGTTTATTTCTCCTACAGAGTCTGACCCTCTTTTATCTAAGCGTTTCTTCAGCTCTTTCTTGGAAGGAGGAATTAAAAACAAAGTTAAGCAATTGGGTTCTGCTTTTCTCACTTGGTTTGCCCCCTGCCAGTCTATCTCCAAAATCACGGTTTTACCTTCCTTTATAGACTCTTCAACTTCTTTTTTTGGTGTTCCATAAAAATTACCAAAAACCTCTGCATATTCAAAAAAAGCATGCTCTGCTACCATGGCCTCAAATACAGGCATGGAGACGAACCTATAATCATCGCCATCTGTTTCATTGTCTCTTTTTGATCTTGTTGTATATGAGATAGAAGCAACCATGTTGGGGTTGTCCTGTATAAGCTTCCGAACGACAGTTGTCTTGCCTGTTCCTGAGGGTGCTGAGATTATTAATAGTGATTTATTTTTAGGCAACATTTAATTGAACCAATATATAATTATTAGAGATTAATGGCTAAGTATATTCTATTATTTATTTCATGAAAGTTAAGACTTTAGTATTAGCATCATCTAACAATCACAAAGCAAAAGAAGTTGGGATGATACTGGGGAGAAATTACCAAATCAAAACACAGGAGGAATTTGGTGTCCCCTTTGTCCCAGAAACTGGCAAAACATTTGCAGAAAATGCTTATATTAAAGCAAGCGCACTAGCTAAGAATATCTCTCTCCCTGTGATTGCAGATGACTCTGGGCTAGAAGTATTCTCCATTAACAACCTACCAGGAATCTTCTCTGCGAGATATGCATATATAGGCGCAACAGATGAAGAAAATATTACCAAGCTTTTAGGTGCGCTAAAAGATAAACCCACCTTAGAAAGAAAGGCAAAATTTATCTGCTCATTAGTGCTGATTGAAGATTATGACAAACAAAAAATCAGTTATTTTAATGGGGAATGGAGGGGAGAAATAGCAAATAAAAAAACAGGAAATAATGGTTTTGGCTACGATCCAATATTTTTTTTACCTTCTTTAAAAAAAACAGCAGCCGAGTTAGCCACAGAAATAAAAAACAAAGTGAGCCATCGCGCAATAGCTATAAACAAGTTAAAAAACTTTCTTGAGGGTTAGTAATAAACAACATGCTTATAATAATAAATTAGCGTTAAATCAATAAGCTAGAGTCTAAAAACCCCTCTCTCTTGATAAACTTAATGTTTAGCAGCCTAAGTTTTGAAGGCTAAAAAATCGAGTAATTATACACAGCCCCAAACAAACATTGATTTTGATTTATGCAGATAGACTATGTTTCACATATATTACAATAAAGCACCCCTATATCTATTTGATAAATAATGATATATATGTTTTCTGTATAGTTTTTGTACAATTTCAAACTTTCCATATAAAACAACCAGCAAAGGACTCTTTTTTATAAATATCCACAGAGTTATCCACAGATTTTGTGGATAAAAAAAACAATCCTGCACAATGAAATACTTCATATTTTCTTGAAAAAACATTTCCAAGTGGTTATGCTTGCCTCCCTTAAAAAATTCTTATGCTTTTTTAAGAAAACAAAATTAATAACCCGAAGGACAGACCAGTGAAAGCAAATACACACCCTAATTATAATGAGATTAAAGTGACCTGTTCTTGTGGGGATTCTTTTGTCACCAAATCAACATTGAAAGACGATCTAAGTATTGAGGTTTGCTCTTCTTGCCATCCTTTCTATACAGGTCAACAAAAAATTGTTGATACTGCAGGTAGGGTTGATAAATTTAGAAAACGATTTGGAATTCAATCATCTTAATTGTCATAACTTAAAGTTTTCTTTAACAATAATACATGCCCGAAAATAAAAAAACTGTAGGCTTAAGCAACAATAATTACTCCTCTGAGTTAGCTATTAAAGAAGCCAGTGTTGGGCCTTCTGTTATTGATTTAGCTAACCTCAATAAAGATACTGGTCTGTTTACTTTTGACCCCTCTTATTCATCAACAGCGAGTTGTGAAAGTAGAGTAACTTATATTGATGGTGGCGAAGGTGTTCTTGAATACCGTGGATACCCTATTGAACAATTAGCAAACAAAAGCACTTACCTTGAGGTCTCTTATCTTTTGTTTAATGGTGAGCTTCCCGATAAAGAAGAGTTGTCAGAGTTTAGACATAATGTAAAACACAATATGGTTTTGGACACTAACCTAAACCAATTGTTCACTGGGTTTTTGCCTAATGCACACCCCATGGGAATGCTGCTGAGTTCGGTGGCAGCTCTTTCAACAATCTACCATGAAGACATTGATATTAGAAACCCCCATCACAGAGAAGCTTTCTTTTTTAATGTACTAGGAAAAATGCCGGTCTTAGTGGCAACAATTTTTAACCAAATCAACGGAACAAAAATAGGTAGCCACAATGAAGAACGAAGTTACGCTGAAAATATTCTGACTTTATTTTTTGGCGGGCAAGAAGACTATGAAATTAATCCTGTGTTTTCTCAGGCGCTAGATATTTTATTGGTCTTGCATGCTGATCATGAGCAAAACTGCAGTACCTCTTCAGTGAGGCTTGCTGGAAGTTCTGGAACCAACCCTTATGCAGCAATTACAGCTGGAATAGCAGCCCTTTGGGGGGCTTCGCATGGTGGCGCCAACGAAGCGGTAGTCAGAATGTTGAAAGAAATTGGATCGCCTAAAAATATCCCTACATACATTGAAAAAGCGAAGGATAAATCAGATCCTTTTAGGTTAATGGGTTTCGGCCATCGTGTTTATAAAAACTTTGACCCAAGAGCAACCATCATTAGGGGGGAGTGTCACAAGGTTCTAGATCAGCTAGATCAAGCCAACAATCCGATGTTTGAGCTTGCGCTACAATTAGAAGAAATCGCTCTAAACGATCAATATTTTGTTGATCGAAACCTATACCCAAATGTTGATTTTTATTCTGGTGTTATTTATCAAGCAATGGACATTCCAAAAGAAATGTTTACGGTTATGTTTGCTTTAGCAAGAACTGTTGGTTGGGCAACACACTGGTGTGAAATGATGGAAAACCCAAGCCTAAAAATCGGGCGTCCAAGACAACTCTATCTTGGCAGCAAAAAAAGAGATTATATCTCTATTGACCAAAGATAAAAATATTTACCTCTTCAACTCCTACCCTTTTTTGTCTTACTATACGATGTAGATAGAGTAATATTTATTATTATGAGCAACCTAAAAAACAGAATATTTCTCATTGGGCCAATGGGCTCGGGTAAAACTACGGTTGGGAGAAGGCTGGCTTCAATGCTAAGGAAAACATTTTATGATACGGACAATGAAGTGGAGGCAAAAACTGGTGTTAACATCGCCTATATTTTTGATGTTGAGGGTGAAGAAGGCTTTAGAAAAAGAGAGTCGGCAGCATTGCTTGAGAAAGCTCAACTTGATAACATTATCATCTCAACAGGTGGTGGAATAATAGAGCTAAAAGAAAACCGTGAAGTGTTAAAAAACGGCTATGTTATCTATTTAAAAACAAGCCTTGCAACACAAAAAGAAAGGGCGACCCCAAATCAAAACAGGCCACTGCTTTTAAATGTGGATGCTGAAAAACAACTGAAAGAACTTATGATCAAGAGAAAGCCACTCTATGAGGAATCAGCAGATCAGGTTATTATAACTGACGGGCTTACCCCCAAAGCGGTCGCTAAAATAATTTTTGAAGTAATAAATGAATAAAGAAACAGTTAATTTAAAGAGCCACAGCTACCCAATTTTTATTGGTACTGATTCTAGTCTGTCCAATGAGTCTGTTTCTGATTTTATTGTTGGTAATGACGTTGCAATTATTACCAATGATGTTGTTGGGCCTTTGTATTTAGAAGAGCTGACAAACACCATCAAAGATAAAAATATTATCCACCATGTTCTTAATGATGGCGAACAAGAAAAGAAACTAAAAACCATTCATAAAATTATAGATCAACTCCTAGAAGAAGGTTTTGGCAGAGATGCGACTCTTATATCTCTAGGTGGTGGTGTGGTTGGAGATATAACGGGCTTTGCTGCTTCTATTTTTATGCGGGGGGTAAACTTCATACAAATACCAACCACCTTGTTAGCACAAGTGGATGCATCTGTTGGGGGGAAAACTGGGGTCAACCATGCGTTGGGGAAAAACCTAATTGGCAGTTTTTATCAGCCAGAATGTGTGGTCTGTGATCCTCGTTTTTTAAAAACCTTAGGAGATAAACAAGTCTCGGAGGGGTTGGCTGAAATAATTAAATACGGCCTTATTTATGATGCAGATTTTTTTGGGTTCCTTGAACAAAACCTTGCTAAGGTTATTGCTCTAGATAAAGGCATCATGGGTCATGCAATACAGCGCTCTTGCCAAATCAAAGCAGAAATAGTCTCTCAAGATGAAAAAGAACACTCTATTAGGGCGATCCTTAATTTTGGCCATACTTTTGGTCATGCCATTGAGACTTTAATGGGCTATGATCATTATTCCCATGGCGATGGTGTTTCTGTTGGGATGGTTTTAGCAGCGAGGCTTTCTGAATCAATGGGCATGATCTCAAGTGATGACACCCAACGAATCATTAAGCTATTAGAGGCCGGAGGCCTCCCTGTCTCGCTTCCTAGTTTGAATGGTGATGAAATTATTAACGTTATGTTGAAAGACAAGAAGGTTAAAAACAGACAAATACAGTTGGTGCTTCTCAAAAGCATGGGTGAAGCCTATCTGACCTCTGACTACCCTGAAAAAGAATTCAAACGGTTGTTAGCTGGAGCATAAAATGGGTATAGATAATAAAGACCGCTTAATATTTGCTTTGGATGTTCCTGAGGTTGATAGGGCTAAAGAGTTGGTTACTGAACTGGGTGAAAGCGTTTCTTTTTATAAAATTGGAATGGAGCTAATGATGACGGGCGAATACTTTAACCTCCTTGATTGGTTGGTAGAGAAAGAAAAAAAAGTGTTTGTGGATCTAAAGTTATTTGATGTGCCTGCAACAGTTTCAAAATCAGTTAAGCGCCTAAGCCAGAGAGGCGCTTACTTTACAACCATACATGGAAACCAAAGCATGATGGAAGCAACGGCAGATGTAAAAGGTGCCTTAAAGATACTAGCTGTTACTGCTCTAACCAGTTTGGACCAGGGCGATATTATCGATATGGGCTTTGATTGTGATGTTCAAGACTTAGTGGTCTCAAGGGCCCGAAGAGCTTTTGCTGCAGGCTGTGATGGTATTGTAGCCTCAGGAATGGAGCTTGAGCATATTAGGAGTGAGGTAGATGATAAATTATTAATTGTAACACCAGGAATTCGGCCTGTGGAGAATAGGCCTACAGACGATCAAAAAAGAATTGTCACTGTTGAGCAAGCCTTTCAAAGAGGGGCGAATTATATTGTTGTGGGGCGACCAATACAAACTGCTGCAAACCCAAGAGAGGCAGCAGAAAATATTCAAGAGTCCATTCGATCAACCCTTAATTAAACTCAAATAGTCTTTCTCGCTTAAAATCCTGACCGATAGTTTTTTTGCTTTCTCAAGTTTTTTATTCCCAACACTTTCTCCACATACCAAAAGATCGGTCTTGGAAGAAACGGCATCTTGTGTTTTTGCGCCCAATGCTTCTGCATTGTTTTTCATATCATCCCTTGGACCATGTGTCATCTTTCCAGAAAAAACAATGCTTAACCCTGATACAGGGGAGTCAGTTTTTTCCATGGCCGAAAGGAGTGGGGTTTCTAGTAAATTAAAACCAAGGCTCAACATATGATTAATGGTGGTTTTTTGTTTTACCAACCCTTCAACAATTGCCTTAGCTGACAAGCTAGCAAAACCATCAATATTACTGATCTCTTCCTCAGTTAAATCAAACAAACCCATTAATGTTGTATTTTGCAGCAAGCGTTTTGAATCTCCCTTGCCTAGTTGGGCAACGCCAAAGCCTGCGAGAAATCTCCAATCTTCTATTTCAACATTAAGGGAGCGATCAAGCTCATTTCTTAAGTTCTGTGATTGCACCTCTCCAAAACCTGCTTTTTGAAACCCTTCTTTATCGGCCGCAAAAATTCTCTCCAGTGTGTTAACCCCTGATAAAACCATTTTTTCTATGCTTTTTGGCCCAAACCCATCCACTTGACCATGAAGTTTGAAAAAATGCCCCAATGAGATCGCTACCTGGGCAGGACATTTATCATGGTTTGAGCAAACAAGAAAATCAGAGTCCCAAGACAAATCGTTCTGGCATGAGGGGCATTTTTTTATAATGGTTGTTCTTTGTGTGGTTTGAATCACTGAAACAATTTTTGGAATCACCTCACCAGAGCGCTCGGCTTCAATAACTGCGCCCGCGCCCAGTCTCAAGGTTTTTACGTTACCTGCATTATGGGCTGTTACTCTGGATACGATTGCACCTGAAAGCTCAATGGGTTCAACCTCTAATACTGGTGTTACCCTGCCTGTTCTTCCAGTTTGCCAGGTAATTTTTTTAACCCTTGTTTGTTTGGTTGGTGAGCGTTTTTTTATCGCTATTTGCCATCGATTATGATGGTTGGTTGCGCCCAATAATGTTTTCATTTTAGTGTGTGTGATCTCAGCAACTACTCCGTCAGTGGGGTAAACGCAGTCTTTGATAATTTGGTCTTGCACCTTCTCATGTTGATCAATTAAATCACTAAAACCACCCTCCCATCGATCCAATGTAGTGTAAGGAACAAAGCGCACAGCTTTTTCTTTTAGTGCCTGAACAAAGTCTTTATTAACCTCGTCAGAGTTCACCACACCAACACAGATATTTCTTGGGTGTGCATAACCTAATTTTTTAATGTGTTTATCAAAATAATCAGTCTCCATCACTAGCTCACCAACACCTGCAATGCCTCTTCCAGCGTCCACAACGCCTTTATCAAAAGCTGAAGTAATATCATTTCCATGAATGCCATCACCACGACTGGCTAACAGACCATCCTCTCTTCTCATGGCAGCAAGCCCATCTAGTTTTGCAGTGACTATGATCGATATTGCATTGGGATTAATATTGTTTTTATTGGCTTCTTTCTTAATGCGATCAATCCATTTTTGTGTCTCCTCAATGGAATAAGACTTTTCAGTGCTGAGCATGGGTATTGGGTGTTTTAGTCTGACTTCCCCAAGGTTTGGCTCCCGCTCAACCTCATGCAGAAAAGGATGTTTCGGTTCACGCTTTTTAAGCTCGGCTAAATACCGATGATCATAGGTATCGTCATCAATGATTGGCGAGCCACTTCTGTATGCTTGCGATGCTTTTTTTAAGAAGCTTACTAGGGCATCAGTTGTGAGTGATTTAGGGTTGTTTTCATTCATAAACAAAAAAATTCTATGGTGTTATTTTACCATATCATTAAGCATATCGGTTGTTGAAATGAAGGAGATTTAGTTCCTTGTTAACAAGGGCAAAATTTGGCTCCAGGCTATTTTTTCAATTTCAATATGGCCCTCCACATTGGGGTGTATGCCATCTGGCTGCATTAAATTATCCGTGATCATTTGTTTGAGCGTTCCTTGAATGAGCACTAAGTCATATTCGCTGGCTAAGCTTGAAAATATATCTTGAAAGCTCCTTGTGTAGATCTCACCATAATTGGGCGGCAGTTGTACGCCCATCAGAACAATAGTGATGTTGTTGTTTTGAGCGATGTCAATCATGCCTCTCATATTTTTCCTAACCGCCTTTAATGAGGTGCCCCTTAAACCATCATTCCCCCCTAGCTCTAAAATTAAAAAACTAGGTTGGTGTTTGTCAATTAACTTAGGCAGTCGTGAAAGTCCTCCGGATGTCGTATCGCCACTAATGCCTGCGTTAATGACGCTATACTTCAAATTATTTTCAAGCATTCGTTTTTGCAACAAAGAGGGCCAAGCCTGCTCATAGTTGACACCCAAACCTGCGCTCAAGCTATCACCCAAAACAAGTATTGTTTGAAACCCATCGTTGTTTTCATCAGCAAAATTTGCTGTTGGCAGTAGTGTCAGTACAATGGCTACAAACAATAAGGAATGCCTTGTGAAAGACTCAATTTTAGAAGTTAAAAACATTACCAAAGAAGTTAACAGTCCTGAGGGTGTTTTGACAATAGTAAAGGATATTAATTTATCCATTGCCTCTGGTGATGTTGTCTCTATTGTTGGGCCATCCGGTTCTGGAAAAACCACTCTACTTGCTATTATGGCGGGTCTTGACTTGCCAACCAAGGGTTCGGTTCGGTTATTGGGTTCGGAAATTACAAGTCTTAATGAAGACAAACGATCGCAAATCCGTGGCAAAGATGTAGGTTTTGTTTTCCAATCGTTTCACTTACTGCCTAGACTTTCCGCTTTGGACAATGTCATGTTGCCACTGGAGATCAGCGGCTCAGAAATGGCACAAGAAAAAGCAAATGATGCTCTGGTTCGTGTTGGTCTTGAAAAAAGAGTGCAGCATTACCCCAATCAGATCTCTGGTGGGGAAAAACAGCGTGTCGCTATTGCTCGTGCAATGGTGAACAGCCCAAAAATTCTTTTTGCAGATGAGCCTACAGGCAACCTGGATAAAAGCAGCTCAACAGCAGTCAGTGAGCTTTTGTTCTCAGTCAATCAAACAATGGACACCACCCTGGTTGTTGTTACACATGATCTTGTTTTAGCTGAACAATGTAATACGGTCTACGAACTCTCTGAGGGCGAACTTATATGCTAAAGGGCATAGCTCATGGGTTAAGAAAGTTTTGGTCCGACCTAACCAGTGGTGATTTGCTTATTTTGGGCCTCTCAATTGTCTTGGCTGTTACTGCCATCTCTAGTGTCAGCTTTCTGGGCGACCGATTAAAATCTTCAATTAAACAACAAGCATCGGTTGTATTGGGGGCAGACCTCTCTTTTCGCTCTGCTTCTGAATTAGGGACACAGTATCTAGAGAGTGCCGAGGGTCAAGCACTAAAAACAGCTGAGACGGTGTCTTTTTTAAGCATGGCGATTGCCAACGAAGACAATCTTCTCTCCTCCATTAAGGCCACAACCCCTACCTACCCCTTAAGGGGACAACTCATTATTACAGATTTTAATGGTCAAGCCATTGATCATACAGGCTCGCCCAAGAGAGGTTATTTATGGGTGGAACCCAAGTTAGTGGAACAACTGGGATTGCAACAAAACAATGTGATGGCTATTGGTAAGACGAACTTTATTGTCGCTGGGATTTTAAAAGATTTCCCAGATCGTAATGTCGGTTTTCTTGCCTTCTCTCCAACCATAATCGCTAATATAAATGACCTTGGTGCCATGGGTGTGATTCAAACAGGCAGTCGAGTTGTCTATCGAAATCTTTTCTCAGGCTCTGAGAAAAACATCAGTGCTTTTGTCGAAAGCATTGGAACTGTCCCGCCAGAAATCCGTGTACAAAAAATAGATGATGTTGGTGACCAGTTGGGCAGGACACTTGATCGCTCCACTCGTTTTTTTAACCTGGCCGGACTTTTTACCATTATTATTGCAGCCATTTCCTCAATGATAGCTGCTCGGCGTTATGCTGATAGGCATTTACTCAATACCTCATTAATGAAAGTTTTTGGGGCATCAAAAAACTTTATTGTGGCCTCTCAAGTAACCCAACTTGTTTTAATGATCTTGATTGCGACAAGCCTGGGTTTGTTCTTTGGTTATTTACTGCAGTCAATCTTAATTGGTGTGTTAAAAGATCTGGTTGATACAGAACTGCCCAATGCTTCTATCAAGCCTGTTGGCATTGGTTTTCTTACTTCATTTTGCTTGGTGTTTGGCGCAGCATCTCCTTACTTAAAGCTTTTGAGTGAGGCAGAACCAATTCGAATATTGAGAAACGACTTTCGTTTTAAATTAAAAAACAACCTTGTAATATACGCGGTCGCTTTGGTTACTTTGGTAATTTTTTTACTGCTTTTATTTGAGGATGTCTTTCTTGTATTAAGCATCATTGGTGCCATGATTATACTGGCTGTTGTCCTTTATATCATCGGCTCATTGATGGTCTATTTGCTATCATTTTTCCAATCATCATCCGGCATTGGTTGGAAGCTGGGGCTTAAAAATATTGTTCACAGGCGCAGTGAAAGCGTTTTACAAATTGTGGTGTTTGGCCTGTCTTTGATGTTTTTAATGGTATTAGCTGAAACGAGAACTGATCTCATTGACTCCTGGAAAGAAGCACTCAGAGAGGACACTCCTAATTATTTCTTTTTTAATATTCAAGATTATGAGTTGCCAGAAATAAAAGTATATTTGGATGAAGAGCTTGAAAAAACACCTGTCTTCACTCCATTAATTAGGGGTAGGTTACTATCGATTCAAACCAAATCTGGAGAGTTGATTGAATCAGGTGAAATGATTGATCGAGAGGCGAACCTTACTTGGTACGATGCCATACCAGATAATAATCAAGTGGTTGAAGGCTCTTGGTGGAGCAATAAAGAGGGTGGTCAAATGGAGGTTTCTATTGACTCCGGAATTGCTGCCTCAATGGATTTATCGATCGGGGATCAATTAAATTTTGCTGCTGGTGGTACTAATTTTACAGCTACTGTGAGCAGCTTTAGAGAGGTAACCTGGGAGAGTTTTGCCCCGAACTTCTTTTTTATTTTATCCCCAGCACTTGGCCGTGACCTGCCTCAATCTTTTATCACTAGTGTTCAAATACCAATTGAGAACAATCAAATTAGTAAGGGTTTTGTTGAGCGCTTCCCAACAGTAACAAGTGTTGATCTGAATGCAGCTCTACAGCAAATAAGGTCAATTATTGGCAGTGCCTCATTGGCTGTTCAATATATTTTTATCCTGGCTTTGATCGCTGGAATACTAACACTCATTGCTTCAATTTTTTCAAGTGCTGACCAGCGTAAAAGAGAAAGTGCGATACTTCATACCTTAGGCGCTAAACGATCTAAAATCTTCCAGTCAGTTGCTGCAGAGTTTTTAGTGTTAGGACTGCTCTCGGGCTTTACTGCGGTTCTCGCGGCAACAATTTTTTCAGGTTTTCTCTCAACCCAGGTGTTTGACTTAAACTATAGTCCCAATCTGCTTATATTGGGTCTTGGGTTCTTGGTGGGGGTTTTATCTATCTCTATAGCTGGTACTCTTGCTATAAGAAAAACAATTTATACATCGCCTGTAATTACATTAAGGAATTCATAAAAAATAATAGATAAAGTCTAGTGGATAAAAAGAAGCAAGCTCAAAATAAAAAATCAATCCAACTTCCAAGCAATGTCACTAGAAGAGATTTTGTTGCTGGTACCTTGCTGGGTGTTGGCGGCAGCCTACTCAGTGCATCTGCACCAGGAATAATTCAATCTGTTCAGGCAAAACCTACATCGAACTATGCGCTATTGGGTGCAAACTGGACTGGTCCAGGAGGTGTGGGGGATTACTCAACTGCAAATGGCAACACCCATCAGGTCATTAATGCGGCCCATTCATTAAGAGATGGCCAGTGGTCCTCTTTGACAGAGTCCTTGGTGAATACTGGCGAAGCATATGATCTCGTTGTGGTTGGGGGTGGGTTTGCTGGTTTGATGTCAGTATACCAATTCTTGAAAGAAAGAAATGGTAGTGCACGAGTTCTTCTTTTGGATAATCACTCCGTATTTGGGGGTGAGGCTAAACAAAATGAAATCGAAGTTGATGGTTATCGCTTGCAAGCACCACAGGGTTCAAATATGTGTTTGTGGCCTCCACGAGTTGTTTCAGAGCTTGGGTTTTTCTATCATCCAGTGTGGGAGGAAATTGGCCTTCCAATGGGTGATGAGCCTGATGCGCCAACCTGGCTTGATACGCCAACAGGTAGCGACAAAGATCTTACTTATGCGAAAGAACATTATGGACCTATGATGATTTATCGTGATGAGACGCAGCAGGGTTACTTCTTTAAAGACTCTGCAGCCTCGGATACATTAAAAATGTCAAGGAATCCGTGGGTTTCAGGGTATGAAGAACTCGACTGGCCTGATGATGTAAAGAAAGAGCTGACACAATTGGATCAGTTCGTTCTTAAGGATAGGGATGATCTTGAAGCCTGGCTGGATAGCATGACTTATACCGACCTCTTGAAAAAACATATTGGTATTACTCGACCGGAAGTGTTTGATTTCTTGAGTCCTATGATCGCATCTTATGGAACTGGGCTCGGTTGCGATGCTGTTTCCGCATTGGCAGCAAAACATTACTTTGCACCAGGTACTTTAACCGCGGCCGATATGGCAGAAGCAGCATCTGAGAGCTCATATTTTCCAGTTAGTTTTCCAGGCGGAAACACGGCTATTGCGAGGCATTTTGTAAAGAATATGCTTCCTGATGCAATTGAAGGTGATGCGACTCACAGTGACATCGTTAGTGGTAACATTAATTTCGATGCACTAGACCAAAAAAACTCAGCGGTACGTATACGTCTTAACTCTACTGTGCTTGATGTTCATCATGATGGTGCTCCCAAGACCGCTAAACAAGTTAAGGTTCTCTATACCGACAACCAGAGCAACAAGGTAAGAGGGGTCACTGCTAAAGCTGTTATCATGGCCGGTGGCCAATGGATGAATAAGCATGTTGTTAGAGATGCGCCGAGTAAGATTCAAGACGCCATGGACACCTTTCAACATGCGCCAATTATGGTTGTTAATGTTGCGGTTAGGCATTGGCGTTTCATTGAGAAGCTAGGCATCACCTCAGCTCGATGGATTGATGAGCGGAGTTGGTTTACGGGTATTCGTGCACCATTGTCACTCAATGGTGAGCACATGCCTTTCAATCCTGATAAGCCAACAGTGTTGACTTTCTATATACCTTTTACAAAAGGCATATCAGATAAAGGTCTTCCGTATAACACACAAAGTATCATGGCACGATCCCAATTATTCGCAATGCCCTACAGAGAAATTGAGGAGACTCTTCGTAATCAACTGACTAAGGCTTTTGGCCCACACGGCTTTGATCATGAACGTGACATCACAGCGATTATCGCAAATCGATGGGGACATGCGTATGTCATTCCCCAAAAGGGCTTCTACTATGGGCTCGAAGGTGAGCCCGCTCCCCGAGAGCTAATCCGAGAGGGTTATGGACGAGTTCGTTTTGCACATTCAGAATTAACAGGCGATCAGCTGTGGTCCACAGCTTGTGATGAAGGTGAGCGAGCAGCCAAACAAGTGCTTAAATTCGCATAAGCATAAAGGTTTTGTTTCATTAAATAAGAAATATCACTCTGTATATATTCCTGTATACCAATATTTAACTATTTTCTCAGCTGGTTTACCCCTAATGGACTGAGATAAGTTCGGAAACCCGCTGTCGTCTGGAACCAATGTGTCTGCAAGCCAATACCCAGTATGAACATCAACCGCTTCAATTTGAAAGTATGGTTGCTGAATAATTGCCTGGAGCATGCCATCCACTCCTATTGCTTGAACAGAAAAATCAGTGGTATAGAAGTTCTGAATGCAATCAACAGTTGATCCATCGCTTAAGGTGCCTTCTGTGCAAAAACCATCTTCAGACCAGCCGTTTACAAAGTAGTCCTTTTTGCTTTGAGCGCTGTAATTAACCATTACAGGCAATTCTATGTTTGAACTATTATTCCAACAAGGCTGCTCATCTAAGCAATACATTTTTTCATATTCGTATTTAAAGTAATTAAGAGACAAGTCTTTTATGAGCTCTGTTGAGAGTGTTAAGTTTTCCTCAGCAGAAATTTTAGTTTTAAAGTTCCCTGTTATTGACAGATATAGCATGTCTATTTTTGAAAAAATTCTTTCATCGTTGAAGATATTAAACGACTGGCCCACCAAAACCTGGCCGCTAAACTCATTTCTAATTTTGGATATAGTCATTGATAAACGTTCAATATAGTATTCCTTCAATAGTTCTTTGTCATCGCCGCAAAAACAAATGTTCATCGCATTCCAGTCAGCTGCCATCCCTTTGATGCCGATGCTTTCTGCAAAAATAGCCTGCTTTATGATATTGGTTTCATGGGCATCCATTATTTTTTTTAGTATTGGTAAGCTAGGGGTGGTATTGATTTTATAAAAGCTTTCGCCACTGATATCCTTTGTAGTAAGCTGCCAAGCAAAATATATTTCTATACCCATACCCTCTGCTTGCTTTATTAACCAATTCATAATCTCATCTGTAATTTGATAGTTTTCAACACTCACCTCTAGCAAGTCAGTCTCAACATCAACCCATGGTGCGTAATTATAAACCCAAGCAAAGGTTGCTCCAGAATCTCTCATTCTTTCGAGACTCAAAAGATAAATCATTTTCGTAAACTCTTCTTGTGTACAACCAGACCAAATTGCTTCTCCATTTGAGTTTCTTTCACCTGTAATCTTGAACGATGCACCTCCAAAATAGTCTTTAAAGGAGATGCCACGTTTTGCAATGCTTGAGTCCAACTCTTTCAATGGGGTGGGGATTGGAAAACTGCCTTTATAATCGTCTGGATACATGTTGTTATATGGATTAGAACAAACCAGTAATGACGGGGGGTTAACCAAAGGCAGGCTTGTTTCAATACTGCTCTTATTACCTCCACAAGAAATAAGATGTATGGCTGAAATTGTTATTACAATGGCTTTATGCATATTTCTTCATTTTAAAACATTAGTAGATATATGGCGAGCCGGACAGGGTTGAGCCATAATACTTGGCTTAAAAGGCTGCTGCTTTCTTATTTGATAATAGTCTTATATATATTAATAATGTATAATATATATAATTATTATGTATAAGTCAGTAAGAAGAGATCGTTTTAAACGTTTGTGGCCTAAGAGGTTACAGAAAGCTATATGGCACATTGAGTCCATAGGTAAACTGTCTGAGAAAACGAACTATATATATAAGCGTGAAGAGGTTAACGCAATAAAATCTCAACTAAACAAAACATTAGAGGAGGCCCTGGTTAGGTTTGATGTTGGGCTACCTAACAATATAGACGAAGAATCACATATCCTCTCTAACAAGGCTTTTAATGCTGTGCTTCACAGGGTTAACAAAATAGAGAAGGAAAACAAGCTTTTAAAAGATCAAATTAATAATGCTGCTGCAACAAAAGAAAGCCTAGAGGGGGAAATACAACACTTATATGCTTTGATTGCCAAAACATCAGACAGGCTTTCGAGAGAGATTAATCATGTAAAGAGCAGTGGTCGCCTTGCTATACCCAAGTTATAAAAAATAAGACCTTTTTTATCCTCCGTCACCGCCTCCCATTCCACCATCGCCTCCAACAAACCCATCGTTCGTTGGGGACATGGCAGAAAATACCACTGTGGATATTTGATCTCTTCCCACACCAGAAGCAACAGTAATTTTACTAGTAGTGAAATTACTCAACTGGCTTACCTCGCTGGTGGCTCCATTAGCCTGGTTAACTAATAATGTTTGTTTTTTGGAGGTCAAGTAAACCTTACTCTCCGTAAGAAAAAGTATGAAAGAGCTCCTGGTAAAAACACCAGCAAATTTTTCTTCAAAAATGACTTTTCCAGTCTTAAGCTCAAGCTTGCAAATCTGTCCGCTTATGTTTGTGTAAAACATATGTTCGCCTAGATAATGAGGGAGGACATATGACTTCAACTCTTCGCTCCTCCAAAGAACGTCTCCCTCTATAGCGTCAATCATGTAATGCACGTACTTTGTTCCCCACTTATTAAGGCACTGTGCAAAGAGATAGTTATTATAGGTTGTCATAATGCTTGGTGTTTCTTCAATCTCTAGGCTCCAAGTAGGTTTTTGTTGATCTAGGTCATAGCGGGCTATAGATTTTTTTTGTCCTAAAAAAACTTCATTTTTTTCCATTCTTATTCCTTTCTTTGTTCTTGTAATGGTTTATTTTTTTGCTCAAAAGCATAAGCCATCTCTATTACCTCTTTATCGCGCCACGCACTAGAAATAAATGACAACCCAACCGGCAAACCTTTTACAAAACCCAAAGGTATTGTGATATGTGGATACCCAGCCATAGCTGCATAGCCGCCTATCCCCCAAGAGGGTTGTTTTTGAGATGCGGCTTCATCGCCTCCCTTATAATCAATCTCCCATGCCGGTCCCCGAGTTAGGCCAACAATAGCGCTTAACCTTTCTTTCTTTAGCAAGCTATCAATATGCTCTGTTGAAATGTTTTTGGTTTTTTTTAGTGCCGCTAAATATTTTTCTTTTTGTCCAAAGGTCTCCTCACTAAAAAGAAAAATGTTCTGATCAAAGTGGGTGAGCACAGTGTCTTTATTTTTAATATTAAAACCAATAAGCTCTTTTAGGTTTTTTGGTTGATTAAGGCCTTGCGATAAATACTTGTTTACCCCTTCTCTAAACTCATACAAAAGAACAAAAAACTCCTCTTCTCCTGGGTACTTTGTTTTATCAGATAGCATAATTACCTTTGCTCCAGCATCAATTAAAACTTTTTCTGCCTTAGCGATCAGCCTTTTTTCCTCCGGCTCGCTAGTGGATGCAGACATCAGCCCCACCGTCTTACCTTGTAAGCTTTCTTTACTAAGGTTTGAAAAAAAGTCTAACTCCATACCTTGCGGTATTTTTAAAGTCTTTGTGTCTTCAGCATCGAGGCCTGACATATAGCTCAAGAGTCTTGCGGCTTCTTTTACGCTTCTCCCCATTGGTCCCGCTGTATCTTGGGAGTAAGAGATCGGAATAATTCCGCTTCGGCTTACAAGACCAACGGTGGGCTTTATCCCAACCACACCATTAACAGATGCAGGGCATGAAATCGAACCGTTGGTTTCTGTGCCAATTGCAACAGTAACCAACCCCGCTGCCACTGCAACGGCTGAGCCCGAGCTTGAGCCACAAGGATTTCGGTTCACTCCATATGGGTTTACTGTTTGTCCGCCTAAACTAGACCATCCACTTACTGCTTGGGTTGACCTAAAGTTGGCCCACTCAGAAAGGTTTGTTTTTCCAACAATATAATACCCCCCGCTTTGTAACCGTCTAACAAGGTGTGCGCTGTTCTTAGGCCTGTTGTTTTGCAATGCAATTGAGCCTGCCGTATTTGGGAGTCCCTCAATATCAATATTATCTTTAATTCCCAGCGCTATAGGCATCAAAGAGAGCGCTTCAATTTTTTTTATTTCTTTGTTTATGTCTTCCTTGGAAACAATTGAAATAAAAGCATTGTACTGGTCGTTGTCTACTACTGACCCCTGTATGTTACTACTTGGTAAAAGTGCAAAAAAGGTTATTATGAATAATTGCTTACTCATTCATACCTATTTTTTAGCAGCGCGTACTCAGAAATTTTTGTCCACTGCTCGACAGTGTCTTTATAGTCTGAATACGATTTATATACTTTTGCAAAGCGATCGTCTCGCTCTACGATCTCGTTGATAATTTCTTGAGTTGATTTTTTAAACGCACTCATTACATCTTTTGGGAAAGGGGAGATTTTAATATCTTCCATGGCTTTAATTTGTTGTAAGGCAAATGCGTTTCTTGCCATAAATTCAGCGAGCATTGTGTCGTTAGTTGCACTTGTTGCAATATCGACTATTGCTTTAAGGTCTTCTGGCAGCTCATTATATGCGTCTTTATTAACAATGCACTCTAGTGTCGGTCCGCCCTCGTGCCAGCCTGGATAGTAATAGTTTTTAGCTGCTTTGTGCATACCAAAAGTGAGATCATTATAAGGGCCTATCCATTCTGCTGCATCGATGGTTCCCGTTTGAAGCGCAGTAAAAATTTCACCTCCTGGCATTGCCACAGGGGTGCCCCCATTGCGTCTTAATACTTCACCACCAAACCCTGGTATTCTCATCTTTAGCCCCTTAAGATCAGCAACCGAATTAATTTCTTTTTTGAACCAGCCCCCCATTTGACAGCCCGAGTTTCCACAGGGAAATGGCCTGAGGTTAAAAGTATCATAGAGTTCTCGGTAGAGCTCCAGCCCCCCACCATAATAAAGCCACCCATTCATCTCCATGGCATTTAAGCCAAAAGGAAGGGCTGTAAAGATTTGAGTGGCTTCAGTCTTGCCTCGCCAATAATAAGCTGCCCCATGGCCCATTTCAGCCCCACCACTTGAAACATAATCGAAAACCTCAAACGCTGGTACTAGCTCGCCAGCTCCAAACATTTTAATTTTAATCTTTCCAGCTGATGCCTTTTCAATGCTTTTAGCCATCCTGATTGCTCCCGTACCAAGACCAGGGAAATTTGGCGGCCACGTTGTGACCATTTTCCACTTAAATGTTTTTTTTGTTTGTGCTTTTAGCTTGCTGGTCGCTGCTATCCCTGCTACTCCAGCACCAAGTATTAAATCTCTTCTTTTCATTTAGCTTCCTTGTTGTTTTTTCTCGTAAAACATTTAAGTTGTTTGTAAATAATACCGATGTAAAGTTAAGGTATAAAGGAACTTATTATGATTGCTTTAATACAAAGAGTAACAGAAGCGTCGGTTGTAATTGACGGTTCTATTTTTTCATCCATTGGCAAGGGCCTGTTGGTCTTGGTTGGGATGGAACTAAACGACTCTGAGCCAAATGCGCTTAAGCTTTCAAAAAAAATAGTGGGCTTGAGGGTTTTTGATGATGACAATGGGTTGATGAATCTCTGCGTCTCTGATATCAAGGGTGAGATTTTAATTGTGCCAAACTTTACTCTTGCAGCAGACACTTCAAGAGGTAACAGGCCTGGTTTTTCTACAGCGCTAAAGCCAGCTTTGGCTAAACCCTTGTTTGACAGTCTTTATAGCGAGATAAAGAAACAATTAGGCTCCACAAAAAGAGGTGAGTTTGGAGCTGATATGAAGGTAAGCCTGATCAATGATGGGCCTATAACAATTTCATTGAAAACAAATAATCCATGATATGATTATGTTCAATCCAACAAAGAAGATTAAGAGGTAGGTTATGGGAGCAAGTGGAATAAGTATATGGCAACTTCTGATTGTGCTTTTGATTGTGGTTTTGATCTTTGGCACTAAAAAAATCAAAGACATGGGTGGAGATCTTGGTGGAGCAATTAAAAGCTTCAAAAAAGGCATGAATGAGGTTAAAGAGGTTGAGAGTGATTTGTCAGACCTCGGCGAAGAGCTGACCAACTCCATGGAAGAGTCATCAGACTCTGACGATTCAGAAAAATCCTAAGCTGCTATGTTTGATGTTGGCTTTTGGGAGATGCTGCTTTTATGTGCTCTTGGTCTAGTGGTGCTTGGGCCGGACAAGCTTCCAAAAATTGCATTAAACATTGGTAATTATATTGGTCGTGCAAGATCCATGGTCGCTACTTTTACTAGACAAATGAGACAAGAAATTGAGCTGACGCCCAACAGGCCCATGTCGCCCAAGGAAAATAAAATAAACTCCACAAGTACCGTTCAAACGGAAGAAGAAACTAAAGAAGAGGAGCCCCAAAAAGAGATAGAAAAAGATCCTGAGCAAAGCGAGCTATGGAATCAGAAGAACTAAAAGAAGAGACCTTGTTGTCTCATCTGGTTGAGCTTCGCTCTAGGTTGCTTAAAGCGGGTGGCTGTATTTTGGTTTTATTTCTTTGTATGGCTCCATTCTCTGATTTTATTTTTAGCAGTATAGCGCTACCTCTCATGCGTCAACTACCAGAGGGTTCCAGCATGATAGCAACCCAAGTTGCTTCTCCTTTTTTAACTCCTTTTAAGACGACCATGTTTGCAGCTCTGTTTTTAAGCATGCCCGTGGTTCTCTATCAAGTTTGGTCGTTTGCTGCTCCTGGCCTTTATTACAAAGAAAAACGTTTTGCTGTGCCTTTGTTAATCTCCAGCATTGCGCTTTTTTATCTGGGAACGGTTTTTGCCTATGTGGTGGTCTTTCCAATTGTCTTTGCTTTTTTTACTTCTGCTGCTCCTACCGGCGTAGCAGTAATGACTGACATTACTAGTTACCTGGATTTTGTTTTGGTTTTGTTTTTTGCTTTTGGTGTTGCCTTTGAGGTTCCTATAGCTACTGTAATTTTGGTCTGGTCTGGATTAACGACAGTTGAGGCGCTTAAAAAAAATAGAGCTTATGTCTTTCTTGGCGCTTTTGTAATTGGAATGCTGGTGACACCCCCAGATATTATTTCCCAAACCTTATTGGCGGTTCCTGTTTACTTGCTCTATGAGTGTGGCATTCTATTGGCTAGAATTTTATCCAAACCAAAAGAGTCTTTAGAAGAAAATGAATAACGAACAAAACACTAATAGTGAAACCACTCATGGTTTTTTGGGCCACCCAATTGGACTTAAAACTCTTTTTTTAACAGAGATGTGGGAGCGCATGTCCTATTATGGAATGCGAGCCTTGCTCGTTCTTTATATGACCGGTGCACTCACGGGCTTTAATCCAGGGTTGGGTTGGAGCCAGCTAGAGGCTCAGGCTATCTATGGCATATACTCTGGCATGATTTACTTTATGGTTGTTCCAGGTGGTTGGCTGGCAGACAATATACTGGGCCACCAAAAAGCAGTTCTCTATGGCGCCATCATTATAGCTTTGGGTCATTTCACTTTAGCCATACCTTTGCAGCAATCTTTTTTCTTAGGTCTAACTCTCGTTGTCCTAGGAACAGGTCTGCTGAAAGGAAACATCTCCACTATTGTGGGACAGCTTTATTCTGATGACGATGAGCGACGTGAATCTGGCTATACCATTTTTTATATGTCTATCAATATTGGCTCTACATTGGGTTTTTTAATTTGCTCTTATCTTGGAGAAAAAATTGGATGGCACTGGGGTTTTGGAGCAGCAGGAATTGGTATGACATTTGGCGTTATACAATACATCTATTCAAAAAACCTGTTGGGTAACGTCGGGCTTAGGCCAAATGAAATGGAAGATGGAAGGCGCGCCAAGCTTCTTCTGTGGACGAAGTTGAGTTTGCTTTTAATGCTCGCTGTGATTACCTCTGGGTTGCTGGGAATATATACCTTTGACCCAAGAGGTTTTGCTGAAAACTTTTATTACTTCCTGACCGTTGTAGCGGGAACTTACTTTCTTTATTTGTACTTTCTTGCAGGGCTGACTGATGGGGAGAAAAAAAACCTAGTCTTGTTAGCGCTCTTGTTTATTGCTGCGGCTGCTTTTTGGTCGGGCTTCGACCAGTCCGCTAGCTCTTTAAGCATATTTGCAAGAGACTACACCGACCTTTCGGTGAGTGGTTATATTATTCCCATTGGCTGGTTGCAATTTGCCAACCCCGTTTTTGTTGTTATCTTTGCTCCTATTTTTGCTGGTGTTTGGGCGCACCTTGGCAAAAGAAACCTTAACCCAAACCTTCCAGTTAAGTTTGCACTTGGTCTCATCCTTATGGCGTTGAGTTTTATTGTCATGCTTTTTGCTGTTGGGGTTGCATTGGAGTCTTCTCCTGTAGGAATGAAGTGGCTGATTATTACTTATTTGCTCCAAACCTGGGGTGAGCTCACACTGTCGCCGATTGGTTTGGCGGCCTTTTCCAGGTATTCCCCCAAAAGATATGTGGGTCAAATGTTTGGGCTTTGGTTTACCGCCTCGGCCATAGGTGGAGTATTGGCCGGTTTGCTAGGTGGGGACGCACTAGAGGGTGGGCTCACAAGCATATCCCCCGTGTTTGGATTTATGATTAAGTATTACTTAATTATAGCTTTAGCTCTTATTGTTCTTTCTTTTGTGATCAAGGTTGCAAAAAAGACCTGATGTAAATAAGGCTACTAAAAAAACTCTTACTTTTTTAATTTGTTTCTTTCTTTGTTTTCTTACTTCACAAATTACAGATAAATAAATATCTGTTTAGCAATAATCTTTTTGTATTAATACAACAAGCTCTTAGACCTAAGTCATATATATATACATCTTTTTGTTTGGCATTTACGGTACGCTCGGTTACATTATTACTACGAACAAACAAATTGTTTAAAAAAAGGGGAGAACAAATGAAACTTATTAATCGTTTCGTTGTGGGAGTTATTCTCACACTGTTTATTGCGGTGCCAACATTCGCTCAAGTAATTGAGGAAATTACGGTTACTGCTCGTAAGAAAGAAGAGGCATTACAAGACGTCGCTATTACTGTTAATGCGCTTACTGGAGAAATGTTAGAACGATTGGGAATTAAAGATCTAAACGATCTTACAAAAATGGACCCATCACTAACCTTTGATCAAGGCTTTGCTCCAGATGATATTAGAATTTCAATTAGAGGCATCACCAACAATCGAGGCCGCCCTGTTGTTGCCAACGTTGTGGATGGTGTTGATATTTCAAGTGAGGCGATGTCTACTGCTGGCTCCTCTTCCTTGATCTCTCCTCGAATTATGGATCTTGAAAGAGTTGAGGTTGTAAAAGGGCCTCAAGTTGCTCTTTATGGGCGAACAGCTTTTGCTGGTGCGATTCAATACGTAACCAAAGATCCTTCAAGAGAACTCGAGAATGTTGCCAGCTTAGATGTTGCACAAAATGGCTTCCATGAAGCAAGAATCAGCTCTTCGGGTCCAATTTCAGACACGATGGGTTTTAGGTTTAATGCTTTGGCGTGGGACTTTGACGGTTTTCACACAAATCAGAACACCGGTGCTGGTGTAGGTGGTGGTGAAGGTGTTAGTGCTGCTATTACTTTTTTAATCGAACCCAATGATCGACTAAGAATTAAAACAAGGCTAGATTATGTCTCTGATAATTATGACATTCCAGCCTATGCAAAAGTTCAAGGGAACATAAACAGGCCTGTGCCTCAGGCAGCCAGCATGTGTAATGGTGGTTTTGTAAAAGACGCAAGTTGTGACAACGACTTTATGTGGCTAGAGCATGCCATGGCTCAAACACCAGCTGACAAAGGTTTAATTCCTTATGCTTCTCCTTGGTATCCATTAAAACCCGCCTACCCTGGCGGCCCAATGATTCCTGACTCAACAAAAGTGGGTTTTGGTAGCACTGGTCAAAATGCAGACAGACATACAGGTCTTAATTATGCGGGTCGTTTTGATGACATGGTGATGCTTGATTATGACGGCTATTTTCCCGATGGTAGCACTCTATCTGTAAATATGGATAGAGCATCTAAGATGGGTTATAACAAGGGTCGTGATATGTTTGGCTCCACAAAAGAAGGTGCTAGATTTCAGTCTAACGTTGATTTTACAGGAGACAACCTTCAGTTTAGTTCTTGGACTCACATTGCCAACATGGATGTTTCACAAAATTACGATCTAGATAAAGAAGTGTTGCGGCACCACAGTGTTGAGGTTGCCTTAAATGGCCCAACAAAGCTTTTCAGCCAAGAATTGAGAGTGGCCACACAAAGTGATGGTCCGTTTAATTTCACAGGTGGTGTTCTTTATTGGCATGAAAACATGACTCAAAACAGTAACAACACAACCGGCATGGCTCATGGCTCTCGTTGCTTGATCCGAGTCAATAGAGATTATTTTGGTAATGTTACGTTGGTTGAAGACCTAGGTCTTTCATACTTCTCTGGTCCTTGTGGCTATACTGATACAGCAATAGCGCCTCACCTAGAGGGCTTAAATGCTGCAAGGCCTAATACGCCTTTGGAAAGAGACACAAACCATGCCTCTATATACATGGTGTTTGACTATGATATTTCTGAAAAAATGACGACTTCCATTGAAATGCGTTATACCGATGAAAGAGAAAGAATGACCGGCCCGGTGTATGGCGGTAATGGTGGTGTTGACAGTTGTCCTAACAACCCTTATGGGGACTGTATTGATGCACCGTCCGGTGGTCCAGGCTCCGTAATGGTATGTGGCAGCTCTGGCCGTTGTGATTATGTCGGCATAGCGTTTGTTAAAAGCCCTGCAACCGTTCCCAATGGTTGGAGAGGTTATGCACCAATTCCAATGAATGTTGATACTTTTACAACACACAGCGCTTACCTTTCACCAAAAGTTACGCTTAGTTATCAGGTTAATGATGACATACTGATGTTTGGTTCCTACTCTGAGGCCAGAAAGCCTGGTGGGATTTCAACCCTGTCTGTTGGCTCATTTAGCCTAGACCCTAATGCTGATGGTAACCCAAGTGAAACTCAATATGATGAAGAGGTAATGACGGTTTATGAGCTTGGAGCAAAATCCATTTGGCTTGACGGTTCACTAAGACTCAATGGTGCCTTCTTTTTTGAAGACTACACAGACCGACAGGTGAGTGTTCAAAGAATGATTGGTGACCAACTTGGTAATGTTATAAGGAATGCAGCTGGTGGCCAAGTGTTTGGTTTTGAGTATGACATGCAGTGGGCATTAAGTGATACTGTAATGCTGTCTGGTGGTTATGCCTACTTGGATGCAGTATACACGGACTTTACAAACCTCTCGACAGGTGCAGGTGAGATCTCTCGTGCTGGAAACTGTAAAATAGAAAGCCTTCCTACTGGTGAGTCAGCCTGTAGAGTGGACAGGTCTGGAAACCTCTTTGAAAGAGCGCCAAAGCATTCGGCCAATATCAATATTAA